>CDTY01002712.1_pt1 | contig 58016 bp, 56 predicted proteins | sample 557731 | NCBI WGS metagenome assembly CDTY01 (sample SAMEA3182101, study PRJEB8094) | gut metagenome | biome: human; feature: gut; material: Stool; isolation source: human stool | place: Canada | collected 2013-02-12
CAGTATGCCGCAAAGAAAGCAGAACACGCAAAGTCCTCTGTCCGTGCGAAAGTGGAGCATGTATTCGGTGTCGTTAAAAAGCAGCTGCGTTTCCGAAAAACACGATACCGAGGGCTTGAAAAGCAGGGAGCCAAATTCAACATCATGTTCGCGTTAGCAAATCTGATTCTGGCTGACAGACCCTGTCTGGCGGCTTGAGTTAGTGCGCTCTTGCGGGCAAAAGTACGGGGTAATCCGATTGCTTTCCACAAAATAGCTATCCGGCAATGCGTATCGTTGCATTTGTGCGGTGTTGCCTTAACAAGAGAAAACCAGACTCACAGAAGGGAGACTTCGCTATGAGCAATTCAGAAGGAAGCGCCCGGGTCTTTGCGGGCATCGCCACGTTTTTCGTCGTTTTCTTTCTTCCCAAACTACTCGTGCCCATTTTTGAAGAAAGCTCCCTCACCGTACTGTGGGGCCTGGTTGCTCTGGCCGCCGCATGGGTGGCCGTGTGTCTGGTCTCCCTGAAACAGCGGGTCAAACGGCTGGAGATGCAGACCTATTATCTCCAAACCCAGTTGGAAAAACTGGAAAAGCACTCTGACGAACCGTAAGTACCGCGTTTTCTCTTTCGGGCGTGATCCTATCGGGACATGCACCACTCTGCCATAAGGATGGTACCACAATGGAAGCGATCATCGAAACAAAACATCTCACCCACACCTACTCGGCGGGCACTCCCTTCGAGCGCTCCGCCCTGCTGGATGTGGACTTTTCCGCCTATAAGGGGGAGTACCTGGGCATCATCGGCCACACCGGCTCGGGGAAATCCACCCTTATTCAGCACCTCAACGGCCTGCTGAAACCCACCTCCGGCCAGGTGCTCTTTCAGGGGGAGGACATCTGGTCCGATCCCAAGCGCACCCGTATGACCCGGTTCCAGGTGGGTCTGGTGTTCCAGTATCCGGAGTACCAGCTGTTTGAAGAGACGGTATATAAAGACATCGCCTTTGGTCCCACCAACATGGGACTTGACGAGAAGGAGATCGACCGGAGGGTGCGCTCCGCGGCCTACTTTGTTGGCCTGCGGGACGACCAGCTGGACAAGTCCCCCTTTGAGCTCTCCGGCGGCCAGAAGCGCCGGGTGGCCATCGCAGGCGTCATCGCCATGGAGCCCAAGGTGCTCATTCTGGACGAGCCCACCGCCGGACTGGACCCGGTGGGCGTGGAGTCCATTCTGGGCAACATCCGGGACTACCACAAGGCCCAGAATGCCACCATCATCCTGGTGTCCCACTCCATGGAGGAGGTGGCCCGGTCGGTGGACCGCCTGGTGGTGGTCAATGACGGAAAGATTCCCTTCCAGGGCGCGCCCCGGGAGGTCTTTGCCCACGGAGATGAGCTGGAAGCCATGGGTCTTGGCGTGCCTCAGATGACCCGGGTGTTCCACCGCCTGCGCCAGATGGGCGTGGACATCGACCCGTCGGTGTACACCATCGACCAGGCCAGACAGGCCATTCTGGCTAAACTGGATCGGGGCCCCCACAAAGCCGCAGACCGGCTTTGTGGGGAGAGGAAGAAGGAGGCTGCGGATATGGAATGTTCCGCTTTTTCAGCGGAACATGGAATGGAGCAGACTTCTTCTGACGAGGGAAAGGGGGCGGTGTAAATGGCACTGAAAGACATTACCCTGGGCCAGTACTTCCCCGGCCACTCCTTTGTCCACAAGCTGGACCCCCGCACCAAACTGCTGGCGGTGGTGCTGTATATCGTGGCCCTGTTCCTGGCCAAGAGCTTTATTACCTACGGCATCATGTTCCTGCTGCTGGCGGTATCCATCGCCATCTCCAAGGTGCCTCTGAAATCCATTGTCCGCGGACTGAAGCCTGTGGTGTTCATTGTGGTGTTTACCGCAATTTTGAACCTGTTTTATACGCCTGGTGATCACGTGCTGGTCAAAGTTTGGATTTTGACCATCACGCTGGAGGGTGTATTCAACGCATTTTTCATGGTGGTGCGTATTCTGATGCTCATTGCGGGCACCTTCCTGCTCACCTACACCACCTCCCCCATTCTTCTGACCGACGCCCTGGAATCTCTGCTGGGACCGCTGAAGAAGATCAAGGTTCCGGTGCATGAGCTGGCCATGATCATGTCCATCGCCCTGCGCTTTATCCCCACCCTCATTGAGGAGACTGACAAGATCATGTCCGCCCAGCGTGCCCGGGGCGCCGACTTTGAAAGCGGCAATCTCATTCAGCGGGCCAAGGCCCTTATCCCCCTGCTGGTGCCTCTGTTTATCTCTGCCTTCCGCCGTGCCGACGAGCTGGCGGTGGCCATGGAGTGCCGTTGCTACCACGGCGGCGAGGGCCGTACCCGTCTGCGTCAGCTCCACTACGTGGGCCGGGACTATTTTGTACTGGTGCTGTTTGTGGTGCTCACCGTGCTGGTAGGCGTGCTGGGTCGTATGGGCCTTTAAAATCTCACTTGTTTGGTGATTCAATGGAACGAAATATTGCCCTGAAACTGATGTACAACGGCACCGCTTACCACGGCTGGCAGGTGCAGAAAAACGCCATTTCGGTGGCGGAAACCCTGGAAAAGGCCCTGTCTACCGTGGTATGCCACCCGGTAAAGTGTACCGGCGCGGGCCGCACTGACGCCGGGGTCCACGCTGAGGTATATATCGCCAACTTCCGCACCACCTCCACCATTCCCTGCGACCGCATCCCCCTGGCGGTAAATACCCGCCTGCCCCGGGATATTGTGGTGGTGAAGGCCACGGAGGTACCGATGGAATTCAACGCCATCGGCTCCTGCCACCGCAAGGAGTACACCTACCGCATCTATAACTCCCGCCTGGGCAACCCCTTCTATGTGGACCGGGCCTGGTTTTACCCCAAGTACCTGGACGAGAAGATCATGCAGCAGGCGGCCGACCAGTTCGTGGGCACCCACGACTTCCGGGCAGTGCGGTCGGTGGGCACGGAGACAAAAACTACCGTGCGTACCGTGTATTACTTTGACGTGACGCGGCACGACCAGCTCATCGAGTGCAAGGTTTGTGCCAACGGCTTTCTCTACAACATGGTTCGGGCTATGACCGGCACCATCGTCTACGCCGCCGAAGGGAAACTGTCCCCCCAGGACATCCCGTCCATTCTGGAGTCAGGCAACCGCACCCTGGCCGGACCCACCGTGCCCCCCGGAGGACTGTACATGACAAAGCTGTGGTACGACGAGGACGTGCTGTAACTGCTGTCCCGTCTCCACCCCAACAAGAAAGGGTTTTCTATGAGCGAGATGGAATCGAAACCCAAAAAGCCGAATATCTTGGTTCGTGTGCTGGCCCTTCTGGTCACTGCCGCCCTGCTCATCGGGGCGGTATTTCTGGTGGCCAACCGGGATAAATTCAATCTGGACGCTCTGAAGCGCTGGTTTGAATACCGGGACCTGAAAACCAGCGACACCGGCGAGGCCACCCCCTTCTCCCACGCGGGAGGAGACCAGGCCACCTTCGCCTATCTGGAGGACGGCATCCTGCTCTCCTCCACCTCCGGTGTGCGCTACTACTCCTTCTCGGGCGAGACCTATGCCCAGGAGGTACTCACCCTGGAGCATCCCACTCTCTCCACCGCCGGAGCCACCGGCGTGGCCTACGATGTGGGCGGTCAGAACCTGTTTGTTTTCCGCAACGCCCAAGAAGCCTTCCGCCTCACTCTGGACGACGGAAACAGCCTGCTCTCCGCCCGGGTCAACGAGGCGGGCTGGCTGGCTGTCACCGCCCAGCAGAGCGGCTATAAGGGCAGCGTCACGGTGTACAATAGTACCTTTGACAAGACGGTCATTCAGATCAATCTCTCCAGCACCTTTATCATGGACGCCGTCCTCTCCCCCGACTGCAAAACGGTAGCCATTCTAACCTTGGGGCAGTCGGGCGGCTCCTATGAAAGCCAGGTCCGCTTCTACCCCGTGGACCAGAAGGAGCCCTCTGCGGTGGTCTCTCTGGGCAACCTGGTTCCCCTGGACCTGGACTACGAGAGCGGAGCCCTGTGGGTGCTGGGCGAGGACGAGGTGGTCATTGTCTCCCCCAACGGAAAGGAGACCGCCACCTACTCTCTGGGCGGCAACTATCTGAAGGGCTGTGACCTGGGCGGCGACGGCTTTGCCGTGCTGCTGCTGGGCCGCTACCGGGCGGGCTCGGCCAACCAGATCGTTACCGTGGATTCCAACGGGGAGGAGATCGCCACCCAGTCTCTCACCTCCTCCGTGCTCTCTTTTGACGCGGCAGGGCGGTATTTCTCCCTGCTCACCGGCGATACCCTCACCATATATACTTCCGATATGACAACATATAGTATTCTGGAGCATACGCAAAACGCCCGGTATACGGCGCTGTCCTCCTCCGGGGCCGCCGTGCTGGCCAATGCCCAGCAGGCTTGGCTGTACCTGCCCAACTAAGAAGCGCCCCCCACGTGGGGAAATAAGGAGATTCCCATGAGCTATCTTTTCTTTGACCTGATCCTTGCCGTTGTCCTGGCCGTTACTGTATTTCAGGGCTACCGCAAGGGCTTTGTCCTGACCCTGTGCGGCTTTCTGGCTGTGTTCGTGGCCTTTATCGGGGCCTCTGTTCTCTCTGACGCTCTGGCAGAGCCGGTCAGCCAGATGGTCCGCCCCGCTATTGAGCTCAACATCAACTCCGCTCTGGAGGAAAGCCTCCAAGAGCAGGGCGTGACCCTGCCCGAAGGAAGCACTTCCTCTCCGGACAGCTCCGGCCTGGACGGCCTGGGTGAGGACTTCTCCCTGGAGCAGATCCTGGAGCTGGTGGGCGACTCCGCTCTGGTACAGTATTTCTCGGACGCCATTCACGGCGCGGTGAGCCAGGGCGTGCTGGCGGTGACCTCCAATGTGTTGGAGTCCATTGCCGGATACATCGCCCTGCAGATCGCCCAGGGCGTGCTGTTTATCATCTGCTTTGTCCTGGTGCTGGTGGCATGGCACTTCCTCAGCCAGGCTCTGAACCTGGCCTTCAAGCTGCCGGTACTGTCCACCCTCAACCACTGGGCGGGCGCGGGCATGGGTCTCATCAAGGGAGCCGCCCTGCTGTTTATCGCCTGCTGGCTGCTGCGCAGCATGATCCCCCAGGAGGCGGTGGACGGCACCATGCTGCTCCACTTCTTCTGCACCACCAATCCCTTTGCCCTGATGGCCAGCTTTCTGTAATTCATGACCAGTTCATAATTGTGGTGTATGATACCCCGTAACTTGGAGCGTAACACGTTCACTCCGGAAAGGAGCGCAATATATGCAGCCTACTTTATGCAGCCGCTGCAATAAAAACGTAGCGGTTATTTTTATTACCAAGCTGGAGGGCGGACAGACCAAAAATGAGGGTCTGTGCCTGAAGTGTGCCCGGGAGCTTGGCATCAAGCCCATCGACGACATGATGAAGAAGATGGGCATTACTGACGAGGAGCTTGACAACCTCACCAATGAGATGATGTCCGCCTTCGGCGGCGCCGAGGGTATGGAAGGCCTGATGCCCCAGCCCGACGGGGACAGCGACGGCGAGGATGACGGCCGCACCGCCACTTTCCCCTTCCTCAACCAGCTCTTTGGCGGCAACGGCAACGCCCCCGCCGCCGGAGAGACTCCCCGCAGCGAGAAATCCGCGCCCAACCCCAAGGGGGAGCGCCCCGCTAAGCGGAAATTTTTGGAGAACTACTGCATCTCTCTGACCAAGAAGGCCCAGGAGGGCAAGCTGGACAAACTCATCGGCCGGGACCGGGAACTGGAGCGCGTCATCCAGATCCTCAACCGCCGCCAGAAGAACAACCCCTGTCTCATCGGTGAGCCGGGCGTTGGCAAGACCGCCATTGCCGAAGGTCTGGCCATGAAGATCGCCAAGGGCCAGGTGCCCTACAAGCTGCTGGACAAGGAGGTCTATCTTCTGGACCTCACTGCCCTGGTGGCAGGCACCCAGTTCCGCGGCCAGTTTGAGAGCCGCATGAAGGGCCTCATTGAGGAGATCCGCAAGCTGGGCAATATCATCCTGGTCATCGACGAGGTCCACAACATTGTGGGCGCCGGCGATGCCGAGGGCAGCATGAACGCCGCCAATATCCTGAAACCCGCTCTGAGCCGGGGCGAGCTCCAGGTCATTGGCGCCACCACCCTCAACGAGTACCGCAAGCACATTGAGAAGGACACCGCCCTGGAGCGCCGCTTCCAGCCCGTCATCGTGGAGGAGCCCTCCATTGAGGAGAGCGTCAAGATCATTGAGGGCATTGCCCCCTACTATGAGGCCTACCACCAGGTGTCCATCTCCCCGGAGATGTGCCGTCTGGCGGTGACCATGAGCGAGCGGTACATCACCGACCGCTATCTGCCTGACAAGGCCATCGACCTCATCGACGAGGCCTGTTCCAACGTCAACCTGAAAAACACCACCCTGGCCCGTCAGGCCGCTATCACCAAGGAGCTGGCCGACCTGAACAAGGAAAAAGAGGTCATGATGGCTGCCGACACCGAGGAGGCCTACGCCCGTCTGGCCAATATCCGCAGCCAGGAGCTGCGCCTGGAGGCCGAGCAGCACCAGCTGGAGGCCCAGTCGGTGCCCGCTCTGGAAGTGGAACATCTGGCCAACGTGATCGAGCTTTGGACCAATATCCCCGCCAGCCAGATCCGGGAGCAGGAGTATGAACAGCTCTCCAAGCTGGAGGAGCGCCTGAAAAAGCACATCATCGGCCAGGACGAGGCGGTAAAGGCAGTCGCCGCCGCCATCCGCCGTGGTCGTGTGGGTATCAGCCCCAAGCACAAGCCGGTATCCTTCATCTTTGTGGGCTCCACCGGCGTGGGTAAGACCGAGCTGGTCAAGCAGCTGGCCCAGGACCTGTTCCACGCCCCGGAATCCCTCATCCGTCTGGATATGTCCGAGTTTATGGAGAAGTACGCCGTCTCCCGCATCATCGGCTCTCCCCCGGGCTATGTGGGCTATGACGAGGCGGGCCAGCTCACCGAGAAGATTCGGAGAAAACCCTACTCCGTGGTCCTCTTTGACGAGATCGAGAAGGCCCATCCCGACGTACTCAATATTCTCCTGCAAATTCTGGACGACGGCCACATCACCGACGCCCACGGCCGCAAGGTGAACTTTGAGAACACCGTCATCGTCATGACCTCCAACGCGGGCAGCAACTCCAAAGTGGGCAGCGTGGGCTTTGACCGCACTGCCGAGGAGCAGGGCAAGGAGCGGGCCATGAAGGCCCTGCAGGACTTCCTGCGGCCCGAGTTTATCAACCGCGTGGACGAGATCGTCTACTTCCACCAGCTCACCGAGGACAACTTCAAGGATATTGCGGCGCTTATGCTTCAGGAATTGAAGGACTCCCTGGCTGAGAAGCACATCACCCTCACCTGGGACGAGAGCCTGCTCAGCTATCTGGTCAAAAAGTCCTACTCCGCCGCCTACGGCGCCCGGAACCTGCGCCGGTGCATCCAGAAGGAGCTGGAGGACGTGATCGCCCAGCGCATCATTGACAGCTGGCAGAACCCGGTCACCCATCTGAATGTATTGGCTGATGAGGATAAGATTCAGCTGATCTCTCTGTAACAAAATATAAAACCGCTTTTGCGGTATAAACCAGTGGGCCAGTCCAAACGGACTGGCCCACTGGCTTTTTTTGATTAAAAATTCGTTTTCGTTGTACTTAGGGCATGGTCGGCTCAGTGGGGATGAGAGAGCCAAGCAGCTCCATCAGGTCCACAACGGAAGCGCCTGCGGGAGGCTCTGTCGCGGGCTGGGTGCTGGTGGTCTGATAGGTCCCGTCCATCATCATATCCAAAGTCATATCCACCTGGGAGATGATCTCGCCCTCCTGGCCCTCACCCTGAGAGGCCGCCATATTCATGGCCAGCTCCATTTTGGAGCCCTTCATGGAGGTGGTAATGGACAGCTCTCCGCCTGCCACATTGGGATCGGCTTTCAGCTCCATGGCGTAGCCGTTCACCTTGCCGCCGCTGGTGTAGAGGGTGAAGGTGCCCTGGATACCGCCCTCATTGAGGAAGGTATTCACATAGCTGGAGCCGGACTTGACAAAGTGGCTGTCGCCGCAGATGGTGTTGAGCAGCTCCAGATAGTCCGTGGTGGTAAAGGCTACGCTGTTAAGGGGCATATCCTTCAGCATCTGGGGCAGCAGCTGGGAGAAGCTCTCGTCCAGAGAGGCGTTGGACAGCTCCATAAGCTGGGCATAGGTCATGCCGGTCTGCTCAGACATGGCATCGTAAAACGCGGCCATATCCATCTTATACCAGCTCTCGGTATCCCAGCCATTGAGGTTCCCCAGCTGCTTGGAATCCAGCTTGAAGTAGAAGATTCCGTCGGTGGTATCACCCCGCATGGAGAAGCCCAGATCCATGGGGAACAGAGGCTCCCCTTCCGGAGAGGTCATTGCGCCGGTCAGATCCAACCCGCCTGTTACCATTGAGGCATCCATGGTCATATCGGTATCAAACTCAAACGCAGTGGTGCCGCCGGTGATCATATCGTAGTCGCCCTTGGCCGTAAACGAGAGATCGCTGTTGGTCTCCTGGATCTTCTGCTTCATGGTCAGGTCCATGGAATAGCTGCCGGTGATCTTCTGGTTTTTCTCCACAAAGGTGCGGTTATAGGCCTGATACTCATCCATCCGATTATAGGTCTCGGTGTTGGCGGCCAGAATGGCATCTACGTCATCGATGATGACCGCTGCCACCTCGCCGTCCCAGCCTACATTGTATCCTAGCGCGTCGGCCAGCAGGCCGAAGGGAATATAGGTGCGGTTCTGGTAGACATAGGGGGCCACTTCACTCTGGATGTGCTCCACAACCTGGGCCTGATGCCCATGGGGGTCTGCCGTGGTATTTCCCTCATACCAGTACGAAATGTCGTTGGAGCCAATGGTGAGCTGGACGGTCAAATCTCCCTGTTTGGTATCCCCCTGAAAGGAGATATAAGACACATCGGGCTTGACGGCGGTGACCGTACCGGTGGCGCCATCCCAGGTCATATCCTCCTCTGCAAAGCCCAGCTGCTCAAACACCGCCACAAAGGGCAGGCAGGAGCGGTTCTCCCGGATCTGAGGCACTGCATCGGGGAAGGTGACGTACTCTCCATTGACCATCACATAGAAGTCCCCCTGCTTGGCGGGGAGGGTATCGTTGTCCGCAGCCAGAGCGGGCAGCGTCAAAAGGGCGGCGGTCACGCCGGTGCACAGCAGTAGGCGAAGATACTTTTTCATACAAGGCTCCTTTCTCAGATAGAGGATTGATACCTTAATTATATATTTCAGAAAATTTTAAGTCAATTAAGATCATCTTAATTATTCAGTTTGTCCATCTTCTCCCGTGTTTTTTACCTGGAAACTGCCCAGCATTTCGTCCACCTGCGCATACAGGGCGTTATACCGCTCCATCTCTCCGGGAATGGTTTCGTCATAGCGCACGTCACTGGGACCAATGGCATACAGAATCCCTTGGGCTGTCTGGCCCAGGAAGCGCTGTCCGTAAGGGTAATCCGCGTCGGCAATGCTCTGCCAGGTGTCCAGATCCGTGAGGTAGACCCCCACCAGCCAACCAGCGCCCTCCCAGTCTCCCGCGTCCTTCATGCAGAAGTCCACGCCAATGCTCCCCTCCCGGATGTCCACCTGCCCCACCCACTCCTGAGGCAGTTGAAGGGTAAAGCCGTACTCCTCATTCACATACCATATCCTTTCACGGAGATAAGACACCAGATCCACAGACCGCTCCTGCCCATCCAGCCAAGCGGTAAGGGTCAGCTCTGTCACATCCAGAACCGTCTGTGCGGACAGCGGCAGGAAATATATCATAGACGGCGTCCACTCCGTCCCCTCCATATAGTGAAGACTAATTCCACCCAGGTCTGAGGTGTCGGCCCGCCCGGAGATTTGTATATTCCACTCCCCTTCTCCCTCCGGCAATGTAAAGGAGAGGACTCCATCTTGATAGGAAATACTCTCCTCCAACGCGTCCAGCTGTGCATCTGGTGCAGGGGGTTGGGTCTGCTCACAGGCCACCAGACCGCCTGCCAGCACAGCACAGGCCAGGGCCAGACACACCAGAGCCCGGCCCCGCTTTTTTGACACAAACAGGTTGGTGAGCCGGGCCTTCAGTTCCTCCTTACTGCTGCCAAAGCGGCTGGAGAGAACGGGCCCTGCCCCTTCCGCCGCGCACTCCAGCAGCAGACGGCCATACCGATGGCGGAAGGCAGAATTTTCTTTGCCCGCCACGTCCTCGTCACAGCACAGCTCCAGATTCCGGCCTGCCACACGGCTCATCCACCACACCAGGGGGTTGAACCAGTGCAGCCAGCAGGCCGCCATCATCAGGCCCTTGTACTCCAGGTCCCGGCGGCGCAGGTGGTTAAGCTCATGGAGGACTACCAGGGGGTCGCACTCCTCCTGGGGGAGCAGCAGCACCGGACGCAGCACGCCAAGCACCATGGCAGTACGTACCCGGTCACTGCGCCGCACCTGGAAGGTCCGCTTGAGACCCAGCCGCAGAGCCAAATATTGAATCTGCTCTCGGGTCTCGGGGGATACCGGACGCGCCCAGCGCAGCAGAGCCCGTCGGGTGACCAGGTAGCTGCTGATTTGGATGAGGGCGATGGCAAACACACCGGTCAGCCATAACGTCCCTAATACCACCGCCACCGGCACCTCGGTTTGGGCGGTCAGGTCAGGCTCTTGCTCCATTTGGGGAAGGGATGGCGCCACATTGGGCTCCACCGGAGAGAGCTGATCGTCCGGCAGCTCTCCCGAGGGGCGATTCGTGGGGATGGTCACCTCATACTGGGGCACCTGCACCGTCACCGCAGGCTTGGGCAGAGTGATCTCCACCAGCACCACCAGCCGAACGGCCAGCAGCAGCCACAGGATGTACAAGCTCTTGGCCTTTACCCGGCTTTGCAGCCACCGGGAGGCCAGCAGCAGAGGCAGCAGCACCGCTGACACGGTGGCCGACAGCCAGACCATGCGCAAAAACAGGGTCTCCATTTACATGCCCCCCTTTTCCTCCAGCTCATCCAGATAGGCCCGCAGTTCCTCCACCTCGCTTTGGTCTAAGGCTCCGCCGTCGTGGAGGGCGGCGGCAAAGCGCTTGAGGGACCCCTCGTACAGCTTACCCAGGATGGTGCGTCCCTCCTGACGGCGATAGGCCTCCCGCTCCACCAGCGGGGTGTAGCGGTTCGTTTTCCCCTCCTTGCGGCAGGCCAGATAGCCCTTCTCCTCCAGGCGCTTGAGGTAGCTGTGCAGGGCGCTGGCGGTAAGGGGCCGTTCCAGCCGCTCCAAAATAGCGGGCGCGGTGGCCTCCTTCAGCTCCCACACCACCAGCATAATGTCCAGCTCCGACTCGGGCAGACGGGGATAGTCCTTCATGGAGTACTCCTCCTTTCTATTTCTGCATTTGCAGATCTTTCAATAATATTCTACATTTGAAGAAATTGATTGTCAAGAAGTTTTCCCCAATTTATTGCCAAATGTGCAAAAAGAGCCGCGCCATGCTCCACCCCAGGACCACACAACCTGGGAAGGTGAGCCCCCAGGCCAGAGCAATGGTACCCGCCACCCTCCAGTCCGCTTTCTTTCCCCCGGCACAGCTCACTCCCAGCAGAGCGGCGGTGCGGGTATGGGTGGTGGAGACGGGCAGGCCCAGCATGGTAGCCGCCAGCAGGCAGCCCACCCCTGCCACGTCGCAAGCTACCCCATCCCGGGGTTTGAGGGTCACCATCTCCCGGCCTACGGTATCGATAATCCGCCGTCCCCCCATTCCGGTGCCCAGCGCCATTCCCACCGCGCAGAACACCAGCAGCCAAATGGGCACCACAAAAGTCTGCTCGTCCTGCCGTCCCTGGACCAGAGCCGTCCCCATCAGAAACACCCCCAGAAACTTCTGGCCGTCCTGCGCTCCGTGTAAAAAGGCAGTGGCCGCCGCTCCGGGGAGCTGAAGGCAGAGAAAGAGGCGGTCCGATCCTCTCCATGTTCCGGCCCACCGTCCCATCTGCCGCCCACACCAGAACCCGGCTGCGGTGGACAGCAGAAGGCCCAGCAGCACCTTCCCCCAGCTCTCCCAGCGCACACAGCTCCAGCTCCCCTCCAGGGCCACCGCTGCCCCGGTGATTCCCGCCACTAAGGCGTGGCTCTCACTGGTGGGAATGCCCCACCGCCAGCACACCACTGCCCAAATCACTACCCCTGCCATCCCAGCACTCAGGGCAATGGAGGCTGCCCGGGCTCCACCGGAAAAGGCGGCGATGGAATAGACCGTCTCGGCCACCGAGGCGTTCACCGCCGTCACGCAGCACACTCCGGCAAAGTTGCACACCGCCGCCAGAATCACCGCCCTGCGAAAGGGCAGCGCTCCCGTGACCACCGCTCCGGCAATGGCGTTGGGAGCATCGGTCCAGCCGTTGACCAGCAGCACCCCCAGGGTAAGCAGCGTAAACAGGGCCAGAGCCGGGGTTTCTCCCAACTGCTGCAAAAAGGCAAAAAAAGAGTGGGACATGAACTCACCTCCATGTCCCACGGTATGTCCCTATTTTGGATGATATGCGCCTCCCGGCGGCGGAGCGTGCCGCTCCCGGTCCATGCCTTTGGGGGTGGACGCCCGGCCAATGGCCCCCTTGCCGTACTTGTCCCGGATGGCGTCCATGGCCCGGTCCAGCTGCTCCAGTCGCTGACGCTTTTCTTCCTCCACCCCGGCAAACAGGTCCTGCTGGGCCACGGCCTCGTCCTCAGCCACCAGATAGATGGCGGTGACAGTGAGCGCCCGCACCGGCAGGCTCATATTCCACAACTGGTCGGCCAAGTCCATGGCCTCCCGGGCCAGCTCCCGGCTGAGATTGGTGGGCCGGTCCAGCCGCTTCTGGCGACTCACATCCCGAAAATCCGGGTCCCGAACGGTGAGAGCCACCCCGCCGCATTTCATACCATGGCGGCGCAGGCGGGCGGCCACCTGGTCGGAGAGCATGGCAATGCCGGAGGCGATCTCCTCCCGTCCCTGGAGATTTTTAGGGAAGGTCAGCCCGTTGCCCACCGACTTTGGGGGCACGTGCTCCCCCGCCGGAGCCACCGGAGCCCGGTCCAGGCCGTTGGCATAGTCGTGAAGCTGGGCTCCCGGCCGCCCCAACAGCTGATAGAGGGCCTCCCGGTCAAACCGGGCCAGCTCCCCGATGGTGCGCACCCCAAACTTCTCCAGCGTGCGCCCCGCCGCCCGGCCCACAAACAGTAGGTCGGTCACCGGCAGAGGCCAGACGATGTCCCGAAAGTTCTCCGGGGTAATGCAGGTGGTGGCGTCAGGCTTTTTGTAGTCGCTGCCCAGCTTGGCAAACACCTTGTTGAAGGACACCCCCACCGAGATGGTCAGTCCCAGCTCTCCCCGCATCCGCTCCCGCAGGCGGTCGGCCAGGGCTACCGGGTCCCCGCCGAAGAGGTGAAGGGTGCCGGTGACATCCAGCCAGCTCTCGTCGATGCCGAAGGGCTCCACCAGATCGGTGTACTCCTGGTAGAGCTCATTGACCCGCCGGGAGTATTCCCGGTACCGGTCGTGGTGGGCGGGCAGCAGCACCAGGTCCGGGCACTTTTTCCGTGCCTGCCAGATGGTCTCGGCAGTCTTTACCCCGAACCGCTTGGCTGGCTCATTTTTGGCCAGGATGATGCCGTGGCGGCTCTCCGGGTCGCCGCACACCGCCACGGGCAGGTGGCGCAGCTCCGGGTGGCTCAGCAACTCCACCGAGGCGTAAAAGCTATTCAGATCACAGTGGAAAATCACCCGCTCCACGGCCCCACCCCCTTTTCTTTATCATAGCGTGTCCACCCATTTATGTCAAACAAACGTTCTGTTTTCTCCATTGACATCCGCTTCTCTCCCCGATACAATGGGGCTGGAGATAAAAACACAGGGCGGTTGGTAGTCCGTCCGCGGGCCGCGCTCCCGTCAGTAGCCTTCCCTCCCGGGTCGTCCCTTCTCCATATTCACATTTTTATGGGAGGAAACTGAATATGGAACGGAACATCAGCCAGTTCACTGTGTTGTTCCAGCCCCCCTTCTGGGTGGGCATTGCCGAACGCTGGAGTCAGGACGGCTACCAGGCCACCCGGGTGGTTTTTGGGGCGGAGCCCACCGACGCCCAGTTGTACCAGTGGCTCCAGAGAGAGTGGCCCCGGCTGCCCTTTGGCCCTGTTTTACCAGAGACAGCCCCCCGGCCGGCCTTGGCTAATCCAAAGCGGATGCAGCGTGAAGCCGCCAAAGCCACCCAGCCAAAAGGATTGGGTACCAAAGCCCAGGAGGCCCTCGCCCGTCAGCGGGAGGCCGTTGGTTTGGAGCGACAGGCCCGCCGGGCCGCCCAAAAACGGCGGACACAGGAGGAACGCTTCCGGCTCCGTCAGGAAAAAAAGCGCGAAAAGCGGCGCGGGCATTAAGCCCGCGCCGCTTTATTTTATCAAATCAGATTACACCGGCCAGCACCAGAGCAAACACCACAAAGGTGGCCAGCAGAGCCAGAGAGAACAGCACGAAACCAGCGCTGATCTTCTTGGCCTGGGTGCTCTGAGAGGGAGGCACCACGCCGGCGCCCCGCAGGGCAGCCACCACAGGGGGATAAATGAGCAGGGTAGCAGCCATATTCATGCCGCCCTTGGCCAGGTTAAAGGGCAGGAACAGGGTGGGCAGCATGGCCGCCACATCCGCCCGGGAGAAACCGGTCATGTACAGGGGGGTGATGAGGTAATTCCACAGTAGCATCACCGCGGTCAGGGCGACTACACCACAGGCCAGGCCCAGCACAGCGCCCTTCTTGGTGTGCATCTTTTTGTAAATGAAGGATGCGGTGCAGCAGAAGGCACAGGTAGCCAGGGCATTCATGATAAAGCCAATGGGACCGGTGGTGCTGATGGTGATCATCTCGATAAACGCCACCAGAATGGAGATGATGGCGGCGGCCATAGGGCCAAAGGTGAAGCCGCCGATGCAGATGATCACATCTTTGAAGTCAAAATCCAGGAACATGACGCTGGGCATCAGCTTGGAGGCCAGCATCACGATGTAGGCGATTCCGGTAAGCATGGCCATGCTCACCATCACCTTGGTATTCATTCTGGAGCGGGCGGAGGTGCTGGTCATGGAAGGTGCGGACATAAAAAACACTCCTTTTTGTTTGATACATCTGAAAGAGCATGTCTTCCAGGTGTAAAACAATCAAGGAGGTGCGCTTTATGCATGCCGGAACGGCACACACTATTGTTTTGACACACATCTTCTTCCATCCGGACTATACCGTTGGTCCCGGAGTTTCACCGGGTCAGCGGACCTGCTTGCAGGTCCGGTCGCGGACTATACCGCCAGTGGGGAATTTCACCCCGCCCTGAAGACATATCATTCAGTTGTCCATGTCTTATTATACACGGCGCAAAGAAAATTGCAACCCCCCGTTTTTTGGCAAATTAGAACAAGTATTCGACTCTCCGTTGACTTTCCCTGTCCGCTATATTACAATGATTCCAAATCTATATGGGAGAGGAGGACCTGCTATGGACAAGAGCACCACCTGCTGCTTTACCGGCCACCGCCCGGACAAGCTGCCCTGGGGCACCCACGAGGATGATCCACGCTGCATGGCACTGAAGCAGCGGCTGGACGCTGCCCTGATGCAGGTCTATGACGGAGGCGTCCGCCATTTTATCTGCGGCATGGCCCGGGGAGCTGATCTCTACTTTGCCGAGGCGGTACTCGCTCTGCGGGAGCATCGGCCCGGAGTCACCCTGGAGTGTGCCCGCCCCTGCGAGAGTCAGGCCCACAGCTGGCCCAAGAAAGAGCAGGAGCGCTATCAGTCCATTCTGGACCGGTGCGACTATGAGACTCTGGTACAGCACCGCTACGACCGCTTCTGCATGATGCGCCGCAACCGCTACATGGTGGACCACGCCGCCCACATTCTCACCGTCTACAACGGCGTGCCCCAGGGGGGCACGGCCCAAACTTTGTTATATGCTATTCGGAAGGGCCTGCTGGTCCATCCGGTACCACTGGAGGAAGAAACATGAACACGCTCATGCACATCTGCTGCGCCCCCTGCGCCAACCGTCCCATCGCCCAGCTGCGGGAGGAGGGACACTCTGTCACCGGCTTCTGGTTTAACCCTAACATCCACCCCTATACCGAGTACCAGGCCCGGAAGGCCACTCTGGAGGGCTACGCCAAGGAAATCGGCATGAAGCTGATCATCGGTGGCCGGTATGACCTGCGCTCCTTTATTACCAACGTAGCCGACAACATCGACGGCCGCTGTGCCTACTGTTACCGGGTGCGGATGGAGGAAACCGCAAAATATGCCGCCGAGCATGGCTTTGACTCCTTCACCACCTCCCTTCTCATCTCCCCCTACCAGAAGCATGACGCCATCGCCGCCATTGCCCGGGAGATGGGACAGCAGTACGGGGTGGAGTTCCTCTACCGGGACTTCCGTCCTCTCTTCCGGGAGGGTCAGGAATTCGCCCGGGAGCATGGCTTCTACATGCAGAAGTACTGCGGCTGCATCTTCAGCGAGGAGGAGCGGTACATGGCCGCCAAGTGGAAGAAAGAGGCCAAGCGCCGGGAACAAGAGGCTCCCGCTCAGGTGTGACCTATTTTTTCGAATATAAAAAAGCCAGTCCCGATTGGGACTGGCTTTTTCGTTTGGCTGGGAAACTTTCTGAACTTAGCCGAAGATGGGCAGGACGTTCAGGAAGCCGGTGATGATCAGGCCGTTGAAGAAGTCGATGAACAGGGAGCCGACCAGAGGCACGATGAAGTAGGCCTGAGGAGCGGGACCATAGCGCTTGGTAACAGCCTGCATGTTGGCCATGGCGTTGGGAGTAGCGCCCATACCGAAGCCACAGAAGGCGGCGGTCATGACGGCAGCCTCGTAGTCGTGGCCCATGATGTTGTACACCACAAAGCGGGCGAAGAAGAACATCAGGACGGTCTGAGCAACCAGCATCACGATCATGGGGCCGGCCACCTCAGCCAGCTGCCACAGAGCCACGGACATCAGAGCGATGGCCAGGAAGATGGACAGAGACACATTGCCCCACAGGTCCAGAGCGCGGGAAGGCAGCACAATGTGCTTGGCGTCGCAGAAGTTACGGATCACAGCAGCGATCAGCATGGCGCCGATATAGGTGGGGAAGGTAAACTTGAAGTGGAAGTTGCCGATGTCGATCTGGATGTTGTTGAGGGCGGCAGTGAGCAGGGTGCCCAGGCCGGCAGCAACGATCAGCAGGATAGCGGCATTGGTGAAAGCGTCCACGTCCACGCGCTCAGCCTTCTCGCGGTCAGCAGCGCTCATGTCGTCCAGCTCCACGCCGGTTCCGCTCTCGGTGGACTTCAGGTTGTACTTGTTGATGATGCTGCGGGCAGTGGGGCCACCCATCAGGGAGCCAGCCACCAGGCCATAGGTAGCAGCAGCAATGGCGATAACGTTGGCTCGGGCGATACCCAGGTCATTCTCCATCATGGGACCATAGGAGCCGGCGGTGCCGTGGCCGCCAACCATGGGGATGGAGCCGGTGCACAGACCCAGACGCAGATCCCAGTCGAAGACACCGGCCAGGATGGAGCTAACCACGTTCTGCAGGCACACCATGATGATGGCAACGATCAGGAAGGTGATAACCTTCTTGCCGCCCTTCTTCAGCAGGCGGAAGCAAGCGGTGTAACCGACGCTGGTGAAGAACAGGGTCATGAAGAAGTCCTTGACGTTGGAGTCGAAGGTAAACTCCACTACGCCGGCCATACGCAGGGCCAGGTGGGTCAGAGCGAAGATCAGGCCGCCCACCACGGGGGCAGGGATACAACACTTTCTCAGGAATTCAACGCGGTTGGTCAGGAATCGTCCCAAGACAAACAGCATCATGGCGATGGCTGCAGTCTGGTACATATTCAGAGCAATCTGGGGCATGTTTTCCTCTCTCCTTTTCTATGTACTAATTGGTTTCCCAGTTCCTATATGAGGGGATTTTACACAGCTTCCTTCAAATTGCTTCAAAATCCTACGGCGCGAAAATTTTTTCCCAAAATTTCACAATTTTTCGTTTTTCATTTTGGGGCATCTGACCACTTATTTACGATATTTTCCTGTTTCTTCCTCCTGATTTGTATTATCCTACCCTTTGACTTCCAAGATGGAAGATTATCGCAGAAACAGGTCAAGATATGCAAACTTATAGGTCAATGGGTCAATCTTCCTCCGCCAGCACCAACATACCGTCCAAAAAGCATTTCAGGTTGGCCTTGCCCTTGCTGCCCTTGCCCTGGATAAAGGCCATCTCCGCGCGCACCTCCTGGAAGGGGAACAGCCGGGAGGCATACTGGGCAAAGACCTCGTTTCCATAGTCGTCCAGTCCCAGGCTGGCCAGATGGTTGAGCCCACGCTCTACCGCCCGGCGTGCCCGCTGCTCCATAGACTTGGGACTGTCGCTGAGCTGGGCACACAGGGCGCCCACCCCCACCTGGCACACCTGCTGGTGCCGGTCCAGCAGGTACATGCACATATCCATAATATCCTTTGCCCCCTTCTCTCCAGCCATACCCAGCTGGCTCAGGGCGTATTGGATGCGCTTGCGCTGCACATCAGCGCGAGACTGCCGCTCCACCACGGGAGTCTGCTTGATGGTAAATACACTTTGGATGGTATGCAGATCTCGCTCATTTTCCATCTGCTGGCGGATATTCCGGATCACTTGGCGCACTTCAATCAGGTTAATTGGCTTGCTGATAAAGAAATCCACCCCGGCCAGGTAGGCCTTGGCCACCATCTCTTTGCTGCTGACCTGGGAGATCATGATAAATTTTGCCAGACAGCCCCGCTCCTTCAGCTCGCGGACCACCTGTATCCCGTCCTTGCCGGGCATCAGCAGGTCCACCAGCACCAGGTCCGGTGCCAGTGCCAGGATCTTATCCAGGTCCAGTCCGCTTCCGCTGTCTCCGCACACGGTCCCCAGGTCGTTGCTCTCTACAATATCCTCTAAAATGCTGATGACTGAGATATCGTCTTCTACAATATAGATTCTCATGCTTCTCCTCCCCTCAGTGCATCCATGGGAATGGTCACCTGAAAACAGGCCCCCTCCCCCTCACTGCTGGTCACCTCAATGGTTCCATCCAGCTCCTCTACCAAAAACCGTACCGCCGGCAGGCCTACGCCCCGGTTGATGTTTCCGGTCTGGGGATCAAATTTGGTGGAATAGCCCACCTGGAACAGGTTCTGCATGGCCCGCTTGGAGATGCCAGGCCCGGTATCCCGCACAGTCAGCACCATCTGCTCCCGGACCACCCGTTCCTCCACCAGGATCATCCCTGAACCCAGTCCGCTTTGAATGGCTTCTGCGGCGTTCATCACCAGATTTTTCAGCACCGACATAAGCCGGTAGTGCTCCGCAGTGGCAAAATCCGTCTCACACCGACATTCCAGCAGCACATCATTCTGACGTTCTCCCAGAATATTCCGCATGGTATCCCGCAAAATATGCAGCAGATCGGACATGCGCATGGTCTCATCGTTGTAGGCGTCGGCTACCTCGCCCTCAATGCCCCGGATAATACTGAGATTGTCCTTTTTTACCTCGTGCACGTCCCGGGCGATAGACAGGGCAAGCTGACGCAGAGGCTCAGGATAGTCCTCCGCTCCCAGCTGCTCGTAGAGCTGATAGGCCCGGGTCATGATGCCTTCAATGTTCTCTGCGTCTTTTTTTAGAAAATACAGTTCATTTTTCAAATTGGCGGTAAGCAGGAACAACCGCTGATAGCGCCGCTCGTGTTCCTCCTCCATCAGCAGGCGCTGATAGCGCCGCATCCCCCATAAAATACCCGCAGCCAGCAGAGAGCGTGCCAGTCCCAGCAGCACCAGGGTCACAATGGCCGGCGCATCCGGCAACGCCATCCGGGACAAAGTCAGGTCCTCCATATTGGAGAGCATATCGCAGATCCAGAAGCTGCGCCACAGCGTGGTAAGGGATGCCTCATACCGGTTTGGCACCTGGAGACACAGCAGGCAGTCGTAGCAGAGATAGAACAAGGCTCCCGGGTACTCCTGGCAGGCCACGAACATCAAATCTTCGCCCCCGGCCACTCCAATGATACACCGCACCACCAGAACCGTCAGCGCAGTCAGCACTCCGGTATCGGGCTTGCGGCTATCCTGCATCAGGGTAAGCAGAAGCACAGGGTAGAGTACCACAGCCGCTGAGATACGGAAATTTTCCGCCCAGATGTTGAAGAACAGCTCCGCGCTTAAAGCCGTGCCCAGAGCCGCCAGCAGCTTGCGTTCCCATCGGCTGGCCCGCCATCGAATGAGTTGTCTCTTTTTTCCCTCCAAACCTATGTCCTCCTTCGTATACCGCCCAGGGGGGTAACCAGTCTTATTATACCACGTCTTTGTCCTTTTGCCTAGAAACACACTGCTCCACCAGCTTGTTTATGGTATAAAAAAACGTCTGCGCGGAATGCGCAGACGTTTGAAAGGATAAAACTTAGGCCAGGGCCTTCTTGGCAGTCTCAGTGAGCTGAGCGAAAGCGGCCTTATCGTTCACAGCCAGCTCGGAGAGCATCTTGCGGTTGATCACGATGCCAGCCTTCTTCAGGCCGTTCATGAAGGTGGAATAGTTCATGCCGTTCATCTTGCAGGCGGCATTGATGCGGGTGATCCACAGCTGACGGAAGTCACGCTTCTTCAGCTTACGGCCGGTGTAGGCGTAAGAGCCGGACTTCATCACGGCCTGGTTGGCCATCTTGAAGTGCTTGGACTTAGCACCCCAGTAGCCCTTGGCCATCTTCAGGATCTTATTTCTTCTCTTGCGCGTCATCATCGCGCCCTTAACTCTTGCCATTGTTCGTTCCCTCCCTCTTCTTACTTGTACAGGATCATGCGCTTGATGGCGGCCTCATTGGTCTTGTCGGCATAAGTGGTGCCGCGCAGAGCCCGCTTGAGCTTGGTGGTCTTGCCGTGACCGTTGAGCAGGTGACGCTTCTTGGTCATGGCGCGCTTGACCTTGCCGGACTTTGTGAGGGAAAAGCGCTTCTTAGCGCCGCTATGAGTCTTGATCTTGATCTTCGGCATAACAGAAAACTCCTTTGCTTCTTACTTTTTGGCGTCCTTGGCAGGCTTGGGGGACAGGAAGATGGACATGTGGCGTCCCTCCAGCTTCGGACTTTTATCCATCACGGCGGTCTCGCCGCAGGACTCGGCAAACTTCAGCAGCAGATCCTGGCCGATGTTGGTGTGGGCCATCTCGCGGCCGCGGAACCGCACCGTCACCTTGCAGCGGTTGCCCTCGGACAGGAACTTCTGGGCGTTGCGCAGCTTCACATTGAAGTCGTTGACGTCAATGCTGGGGGACATGCGGATCTCCTTGATCTCCACTACCCGCTGGTTTTTACGGGCTTCCTTTTCGCGCTTGGTCTGCTCGAACCGGTACTTGCCGTAGTCCATCAGCTTGCATACCGGGGGCACAGCGTTGGGAGAGATCTTGACCAGGTCCAGGTTCTGCTCCTCAGCCATGCGCAGCGCCTCCTGAGAGGACATGATGCCAAGCTGCTCACCGGTCTCAGAGATCAGGCGGACCTCCTTGTCCCGGATTTCTTCGTTGGTTTGATGACCTGTGTTAGCGATGGGAAAGCACCTCCAAACAAAAAAATAAACGCGGCTGCCGGAATGGCGCCCGCGTCACAAAAATCCCCGCCAAGTTACCCTGGCGAAGAAGTGAAACCTTGTTAACCCTTTGGCTCTGGCCTGGGGTGAGGTACGGGGCACCGTTCCTGCTTTCTTTTGCTTATACATTCTATCAGTGTGTCTCGTCCTTGTCAAGTACTATTTTATCTTTTTCTGTCTTTCCTCCCATCCCCGCAATTATTTACATAACCACCTTTTTTCGCCCTGCTTCTACAAAAAGTTTTACACACTTTCCACACTACTTTCCACATTTTATTATCATTTCCCGCTCACTGTTCAAAATCTTTTTGTTTTCTCCTTTCCATTTTCTTCTTGATTCCAGCTTGTAAGGTTACATAATGCATCAATTGCTTTTTATTCGAAAAGAATAAGCCCTCCTCCGACGGTATTGTTCCCGCAGAGGAGGGCTTGAAAATTTCGATGCTTAACCCAGGGAAATATCCCGGGTAGCGTAGGCGTTCAGATCCAGGTCGGCCACATGCCCGGCTTTCCATTCATAAAACCCCTGGCAGCCGATCATAGCGGCGTTGTCGCCGCAGTACTTCAGCTCCGGCAGGTAGAGCTTATCCCCGCTCTTGGCGCAGGCGGCTTGCAGGTCGGCGCGGATGCGGCTGTTGGCCGCCACGCCTCCGGCCACTGCCAGCTGGCCGTAGCCCTTCATTCGGGCGGCCGCCATGGCCCGGGGCACCAGGGAGTCGCTCACCGCCCGGCCAAAGCTGGCGGCAAAGTCGGGCAGGGATAACTCCTCCCCCTTCTGCTGGGTGTTGTGAATGAGGTTGAGACTGGCCGTCTTTAAGCCCGAGAAGGACATATCCAGCTCATGGCCGGCCACATGGGCGCGGGGCAGTTCGTACCGGCTGTCATCTCCCCCCTGAGCCAGGCGGTCCATGGGGCCGCCGCCGGGGTAACCGATACCCAGCACCCGAGCCACCTTGTCAAAGCACTCCCCTGCTGCATCGTCACGGGTGCCGCCCAGCACCTCCATCTCGGTATAGGACTTCACGTCCACAATGGCAGTTGTGCCGCCGGAGACACACAGGCAGACAAAGGGAGGCTCCAGATCAGGGTGGGTGAGGTAATTGGCCGCAATATGTCCCCGCACATGGTGGACTGGGATCAGGGGCAGATCCAGGGCCATGGACGCGCCCTTGGCAAAGTTCACTCCCACCAGCACCGCGCCGATGAGACCAGGCGCATAGGTCACAGCAATGGCATCCAGGTCACTCCGGGTCATCCCCGCCTGCTCCAAAGCCTGATCGGCCAGACCGGTCACTGCCTCCACATGCTTGCGGGAGGCGATCTCAGGCACTACGCCGCCGTAAATGGTGTGCATCTCGATCTGAGAGGCTACACAGTTGGACAGCACCGTCCGCCCGTCTTTGACAACTGCGGCGGCGGTCTCGTCGCAGGAGGATTCAATGGCTAAAATATTCATACTGCTCCTTCTTCCAGTTTGCAGGAAACAAAGTTAATATAGTTTTTCTTTCTCCATAACCGCATCGATTCGGTTAAAGCGTTCGGTGCGGGTCACATCCCGCTGTCCGCTGATGGCCAGCAGGAATATCTCTGACAAACTGAGGGGGGCCACATAGGAGTTGGCAAATCCCAGTCCCTCTACCTGTGCCACCACCACCACATCCGCCTTACTGGCCAGAGGGCAGGTACGCCGGTCTGTCATCAAAATAATTTTTGCCCCGCTCTCCCGGGCAATGTCCATCAGCACACCACAGATCTTGGAATAGCGCGGGAAGCTGTACAGAAACAGGCAGTCTTTATCGGTAATATCCAATACATTTTCCACTGCCGTGGCATCTGCATGGGTTACCGAAACCACGTGGGGAGTCAAAAACAGCAGCTTGCTGGCCATATATTGGGCGCAGCAGGCCGTTCCGCGAAATCCCGCAATATACTTGCGGTCACTGCTGAGCAGGATGTCCGCCACCTGGTCCACCGTTCCCTGATCCAGCTGGGCAAAGCTCTTTTGCAGATTCTCTAAGGTATAGCCCCCCACATCACTGATCAGGCTGTCCTGCTTGAGCTGCGCTCTGCTGCGGGCATACTTCTCTCCGGGAGACAAGTCCTGCTGAACCTGATTGATCTGTCTGGCCGCCCTCGCGTTCATCTCTCCCCGGAAGTCTGCATAACCTTTGAACCCGAGTTTGCGGATAAAGCGGATCACCGACGTGTCGCTGACTCCGATGGCTTCTGCAAGGGAGGTGGAGGTCTGAAACCCAATGGTATTCAGATTGGCTAAAATATACTCCGCAATCTCCGCGTCGGTGCGTGTCAGGGACATTCCCTGTATCTTTTTCACCAAATCATCCATGTGTTACCCTCTCCTCACTGATACAGGGAAAGGATACCACAGTTTGCCATTGTGGTCAATCTCCCCGCTTCCAGCGCAAAACCCGGCGGCGCTGCGCAGAAGTCCTGCGCGGCGCCGCCGGGTCATATTAAGGAGAGAGTATTTGTTTATCCCTGGGACTGTACGTTTTCCTTTTTCCGCTTTCTTCCGATACCGGTCAGAATGCTCAGCAGGAAAATAATCAGAAGGCCCCAGCAATGGAAGGTATATCCAATAAAATTCAGGAAGGAGAAAGACGCCGGAACTCCAGCTACGCTGGTCGCTACGCCTGTGATCACCAGAGCAGGATTGCCGTGAGGGATCAGTCCGTTCGTTCCGCAGGCAACGCCGTCCAGAATATTGGCGCTTCGACAGGGATCTGCCTCGTCCTTATAATCGCTCATCAGCTGCTTGACGAAGGGACCAAAGAATACAATGGTATTCGTGGAGCTGTGGGTGGCAATACAGCCGGACATGGCCAGGAAATATGCCACCAGCTCCGCGCTGCGAATGCTCTTGCACCGGGACACGATCCATCCCGCAAAGGCATCCAGGGCGCCGCTCTTATCGGGGATCTGGATCAGCATCAGGATCAGGAAGGAAACAATGGCCACATTTGCCATGCCGATCATACCAGAGGCAACGGGGCTGTCATCACTGAACAGGACAGAAGGCTCAATGACACCCAGCACAACGCTGAACAGCAGGGCCAGCGCATTGGAAAGGAGCAGGGCGGAGACCAGGCCCCAACCTCTGCGCATCATATAGACCAGCACAATGGGGAGAACCAGGAAAATCAGGGACTTGGCTTTGGTGGGATCGCCCTCGATCACCGCGCTTCCACCGCTGGACTGCTGAAGGCCGATCACCACATACAGCACGGCGGAAATAGCGCCTACAATAATGGAATAGGGGATACGAGTACGCACCACATCATTGACGCTGGCTCCCTGAGTTTGGGAAGATGCAATGGTGGTATCAGAAATGGGAGCCAGGTTATCGCCAAAAATGGAGCCGCTGATGATCGCGCCGCACATAAGGCCCATATCGATCCCCAGCTCACCTGCCAAGGGGCACATTACGGCAGAAACTGCAGTGACGGCTCCGGTGGAGGTTCCGCAGGCTGTGGAAATCAGCACACAGACCAAAAAGGCAATTACCGGAATAAAACCTGTATTCACGTTCATCTGGGCCACAACCCAGATCAGGGCTTCAATCAATCCGCTGGTTTTCAGCAGGGCAGACAGTAGTCCCGCCATAAAGAACGCCACGCAGATCACGCAGACCATGGATTCCCGCAGGCCTTTTAACATTTCGTCGCCGTAGGCCTTACGATCTTTTGCCAAAATCAGTCCAAGCACCAGGGAGAGGAACAAAACCACCATCATGCTCTTTGTTCCGCCGCCCCGGATCAGCAGCATATACATGATCCCGGCTACCGCCAGAGCAACACACAGCCAAGCTCCCACATGACCGCCATAGTAGCTGACTGGGTACGATTTTTTCGCCTCCATCATAATCTCCTTTCTTCCAATGCAATACCAGTTCGTTTATACTTCTCAGCTCAATTGCTTCAGTGCCTGTTCCATACGGTCCAGCGCCTTTTCCAGATTCTCCATGGAATTGGAATAGGAGATTCGGATCTTCCCAGGGACATTGTACGCCTCACCGGGTACTGTGGAGATCAGCGCCTCATCCAGCAGATACTGGCACAGGTCTACGGCATTCTCAATCACCTTATCCCCAAACCGCTTGCCAAGATAGGGCTGCACATCCGGATATACATAGAACGCGCCCTTTACATCCGGACATGTAATTCCTTCTATGGCATTGAGCCGCTGCACCACATAATCTTTTCTCCGCTTGAACTCTTCCACCATAACCTGCATGTCATGCTGAGAGCCCTGCAGAGCCGCCAGAGCCGCCTTCTGGGAAATCGCGCTGGTGGCAGAGGTAGTCTGGCTCTGCACCGCCATGATTCCCTTGATCACATCCGCCCGGACCGCGGCATAGCCGATACGCCAGCCCGTCATAGCGTAAGCCTTGGAAAAACCATTGACGGTAATGGTCCGCTCCCATACCTCCCGGGAGATGGAGGCCACACTGAAGTGCTTTGCACCGTCATAGACCATTTTTTCATAGATCTCATCGGCCACGATAAAGAAATCGTGCTTGACCGCCAGGTCGGCCAGCTCCCGCAGGCTCTCCTCGCTATACACCGCACCGGTGGGATTGTTGGGGGTGCAGATGACGATGGCCTTGGTGCGCGGGGTGATAGCCGCCCGGATGGCATCTAGATCCAGCTCATAATTGTCCTGCCGCACCGGCACAAACACCGGAGTAGCACCCGCCAGACGAATCATCTCCGTGTAGCTGACCCAACAGGGAATGGGGAGCAGTACCTCGTCTCCAGGCCCTGCAATCACCATCATGGCACTGGCAATGGCCTGCTTGGCTCCCACCGCGGTGGTCACCTCATTGACGGTATAGTCCAAACCATTATCCTCTTTCAGCTTCTTTACAATGGCCTGGCGAAGCTCCAGAATGCCGTTGCCGGGGGTATATTTGGTGAAATTATCCGCGATGGCCTTCATACCGGCCACCTTGATGTAATCGGGAGTTCCAAAATCCGGTTCCCCTACGTTAAGGGAAATAATATCTTTTCCCTGTCGCTTCAGCTCTGCCACCTTGGCGATCAGAGCCGAGGTGGGGGAACCGCTGAATTTTTTCATACGTTCTGCCAGTGTGGTTGCCATAGTTACTCCTCTCAATATCCGCACAGGGTGTCTGGGGCAAATGAATTATTCTCCATACGCTCCATCAATAAACTCCGTATTCTTTGCCTGCAGGGTCTTCATCACCCAGGCACGGTTGGAGGTTCCATTTTTGGCTGCCTCCACCTTGGCCTCATCCTGCTGATGGAACTTCTTCGCCGCCTCCAGCACAGCCGGGGCGTCTTTCAGCGGAATCACAATAATGCCGTCGGCGTCAGCCACAATGATGTCGCCCGGATTCACACTCACTCCGCCGCAGGCAATGGGTACATTGATCTCTCCGGGTCCCTCTTTATGGGGGCCGCCGGGGGTAGAACCGTTGGCATAGACCGGCAGATCCATCTGCCGCACCGCGTCCACGTCCCGAATGGGGCCGTCCAACACCAGACCGCCCAGCTTACGCTGGTACTTGGCATAGGTAAACATGATCTCACCCATCAAGGACCGGGTCTGATCCTCATCGTTGGACACCACAATGATGTCGCCCGGCTGAGCCATGTCCAGCGCCTGATGGAGAAACAGGTTGTCGCCCGCTCTGGCTTTTACCGTCAGCGCCGGACCCACCATGATCCCCTGAAAGCCGCTCATCCGCTTGATTCTGGGATTCATGGCGCAGGAGCGCCCCATGGTATCGGCAATGTTTGCCGCGGGCAGCCCTGCAAAGCCATCCAACAGTTCCTGGCTTGGCATGGGCCGCTTTAAAAACACACGATTTCCAACTGCCATTTCTGTCTTCCTTTCTGTATGTACCGGTTGGGTGTTGTTCTGCATTCATTTTAGTTTTTTGTTGTTTATTTGACAACATATTATCTTGCAAGTGAATATTTTTCTGTAGAGTGAACAACACAAAAATTCCCGCCTGTGGTTTTTCAACCATTTCCAGGCGGGAATCCATCCATTTTTTCGCTTTTTACTGTTTTTCAAAATATCTGGTCATAAGAACTGCATCTTCCCTGGGCTTGTCATAGTAGTTTTTCCGCAGTCCTGCCTGAGTAAATCCGTGCTTCTCATACAGGGCGATGGCCGCCTGGTTGGAAGCGCGCACCTCCAGGGTGAGGAAAGCCAGGTTTACCTCGCCAAAGCGGCAGAACACGTCCAGAAGGGCGCTGGCCACCCCGTGGCGGCGAGCGTCAGGTTCCACTGCCACGTTGTCGATGTACCCCTCATCTACAATGACGTGCAGGCCAGCATAGCCCAGCACGTTGCCCTCCTCATCCTCGGCCACGATAAAGCTGGCCTGGGTATCAAACAGGGCGTCGGCCAGCATGTTCTCCGTCCAGGGACTGGAGAAGCAGGCCTGCTCCAGCCGGGCGATCTGCTCAATGTGACTGCGGTCCATGGGAACGATCTGATAATACATATAAAACAATCTCCTAAACCCTTTTTTCAGGCTCCTGCCGGAATTATTGTTTTAATCATACACCATCCGCTTTCCTGTGTAAAGCGGCACAACTGCACCGGCAGATTTCACAATTTCATTGCCTGATTTTCGTGAAAGCTACGATTTTTCTTTTCCTGTCAAAATGTTGAAACCTTTCCTGTGTATCCCCGTCTATATAAATAAGGTTATTCTTTTGTCTCTATTTTCAGCCGACCACGCAAGCCCTTCCACCCCGGGGCGCTCTGTGCGCTCTGCTGGTTCCAAGCAGTCTGGCCGCCACCATTCAGAGCAATCAGGCCGTTTATCATCTCTCCCAGGACCCGGACGGGACAGAGAGCTTTCTCTATTCCCCCACCCTGTCCCACACCTTGACGCTGCTGCCTCCCGGCACTGTCGTGCGCAGTGACCTTGGCAATCAGATCATCGTGGAGCGCTTTACCTACCGCTCCTCCTCCGGCTACTGGGCACTGGAAAATACCCTCACCTCCCAGGAGCACCTGACTGTGCGGGACCACAACTATATCTACCATGTCATCACTCAGGACTCCCACTCCAGTCAAGCCATGGACGCCGGGGTTTGGGTTCGCGCATCGGGAAGCGACGGGCTCAACACCACCACCATTACCGGGGAGCCGGTGGATGAGTGGGCAGTGGATCTGGTCAACGAGGCCATTGCCATGAATCTGATGCCGGCGCGCCTTAAGGGCCAGGACCTGCGCGGCTCCATCAGCCGGCTGCAGTTTGCCTCCCTGGCGGTGCGGCTGTATGAGGCCATGGGCGGAGAGGCCATCTCTGCCCCCAGCCACACTCCCTTCACCGACACTTCTGACCCAGAGGCAGGCAAGGCCTGGGCACTGGGGCTGACTGCCGGCACCTCTGCCACCACCTTCTCTCCCTCCCAGTCCATCTCCCGGGAGCAGGCAGCCACCATGCTCGCCGCCGTCTACCGCAAGCTGGGCGGCAGCGTGGAGGGACAGTCCGGCTCTTTTGCCGACGACAGCTCCATCGCCTCCTGGGCCAAGAGCAGCGTGTACTTTATGGCCCGCCACGACATTATCGTGGGTACTGGAAACAACCGCTTTTCTCCTCAGCGCAGCGCCCAGCGCCAGTCCTGCCTTATCATGGCCCTGCGCATGTTCCAAACTCTGAACCCCACCGATTGACACGGACAAAACTGCCCCCGCCGGCATCTCAGCCGGCGGGGGCTTTCTTGTTTAAGGGGTCAGCTCTGCCTGACGGCGCAGCAGAGACAGAGGAGGCACCGGCTGAGGCAGCTTCATGCGGAAGACCATCTGGGGCTTGCGCACCTGCTCCAAAGCTTCTCCCGCCTCGTCCCACAGTCCCTCCACGGTGAGGGTCTGGGGCCGTACGTCGGGACCTACCAGCTCCAGAGTATCCCCCACAGAGAACTTGTTGTTCAGCGTGAGGGTGGCGTTGCCCTGTTCGTCACAGGACTGCACCTTGGCCACGATCTGCCAGTCCCGGACATAGCGGGAATTTTCGGTATACTGGCCCGGCTGGCCAAAATAGAAGCCGGTGGAGTAATGCCGGTGGCTGATGTGCTCCACCTCATCCCGCCATACCGGGTCCAGAGGCTGTCCCGCCGCCGCCGCGTCGATGGCATGGCGGTAAGCGCCGGTGACAATGGCGGCATAGTAGGCGCTCTTGGCCCGGCCCTCCAGCTTCAGAGAGTCCAGACCCGCCTCCATCAGCTCGGCCACGTGGTCGATCATGCACATATCCTTGGAGTTCATAATGTAGGTCTCCCCATTCTCCTCAAAGACGGGGAAATACTCGCCGGGCCGCTTCTCCTCCATCAAGGCGTACTGGTAGCGGCAGGGCTGAGCGCAGGCTCCCCGATTGGAGTCCCGGCCCGTCATGTAGTTGGACAGCAGGCACCGTCCAGAATAGCTTACGCACATAGCCCCGTGAGCGAAGGCCTCGATCTCCAGCTCTTTGGGGGTCTTGAGGCGGATCTCCCGGATCTCATCAAGGCCCAGCTCCCGGGCCAGGATCACCCGGCTGGCTCCCAGGTCGTGCCAGGCGGTGGCAGACTGGTAGTTGACGATGCTGGCCTGGGTGGAAATGTGGCACTGGACGTGGGGGGCGTGGCGCTTGGCCAGAGCCAGGGTACCCACATCGGCCAGGATGATGGCATCCACTCCCACGCTGTCCAGATACTCCAGCCACTCCGGGAGCCGGGCCACCTCCTCATTGCGGGGCATGGTGTTGCAGGTCACATGGACCCGCACTCCCTTACTGTGGCACAGTTCTACGGCGGTTTTCAGCTCTTCGGGGGTAAAATTGCCCGCAAAAGAGCGCATACCAAACATGGTACCCGCCAGATAGACCGCGTCCGCTCCGTAGGCCAGAGCCATCTGAAGCCGCTCCATATCTCCTGCCGGAGCCAGCAGTTCCGGTTTTTTCATATCGGTTCTCCCTCCAGAGTACAGGCCCCGGAGTAGCTCCGGGGCCTGCTTTTGTTATTTGTTGTAAAGTTCCTGAGTGGCAATAAAGTTCTGCTGCTCCCGCAGGGTCTTGAAGAAGTGGTGTACTCCGTCGTCGCCCAGGGCGTAGTAGTAGTACGAAGTGCGGTTGGGATTCATAGCTGCCTTGATGGACTCCAGACCGGGGTTGGAGATGGGTCCGGCAGGCAGTCCCTTGTAGAGGTAGGTGTTGTAGGGGGAATCAATGGACTTGTCCGCCTCAGTAGGCACCTTGCCGCCGTTGATATAGGCCAGGGTGGCGTCGATCTGCAGATATCTCTGGGTTCCGCCGCTGGGGTTATTCAGGCGGTTGTAGATGACCGAGGCGATATCGGCCCGGTCATTGCCGTCTGTCTCCTTCTCGATCATGGATGCAATGGTGATGATCTCATGGATGGTACGGCCGCTGTCTGCCACCTCCTGGCGCATTGCGTCGGTAAACTGCTCGTCAAAGCGCACCAGCATCTTGTTGATGACATACAGGGAGTTCTGGGGGGTGGTAAATTCGTAGGTGTCGGGGTAGAGATAGCCCTCCAGGCGGTGATAGTCCCCAAGCTCCAGATCCTGGAGGAAGGAGAAGGCGTAGTCGTGGTTGGCCGCCATATCCTGCAGGTCCTCCACGCTGGCCACACCCTTCTCCTCCAACAGCGTGAAGATCTGATCCACGGTGTAGCCCTCGGGGATGGTCACGGTGACGGTGGCCCGGGTGGCCGAGTTGGCACTCATGCCGGACAGCAGGGCCCGGTAGTCCATATCGGTGTTCAGGGTAAAGGTGCCTGCCACCACGTCGTCCTTGCTGCGGGTGAAGGTGGCAAAGAGATTGAAGAGGAACTTATATTCGATGAGTCCCTCGTCCTTGAGCTTTTCAGCCACATCACCAAAGCTGTCGTCATTGGTAATGGTAATGGTAGCGGTCTTCTCTGGTTTGTTCAGAGCCAGCACGTCGTTGGCAGCCACCCAGCCGATGCAGGCCAGCAGTGCGGACACGCCGATGACAAAAATCGCATAGATGGCCGCTCCGCTCAGGCCAGAGCGCTTTTTCCGGCGCCGTGTGTTGGATGAGCGCTGCGTCTCCTCCCGCCGCCGCGGCTGTCTGGATGAGGAAGATTGATAATCCTGTGCCATAGAGTCAGCTCCTAAATCAAATCTGCCGGATGGACCGGGCCTTGGCTCCGGCTCCGTCGGCTCCGGTCCTTGGGCCGGTCCAATGGTTGGGTTGGGAACGGCGCCCGCCCGCAAGAAAATTTTCTTTGCCAGGGAACCTGGGACAGGGGGCTGCCATAGACTATACCAGAACGCCGGGAAAACCCCGGCGGGGTAAGTGAGGTGAAACAACAATGTGCTTTGGCAATAATGGCTTTGGCGGCAACGGCTGCCTGTGGATCATCCTGCTGATCATCGTCCTGTGCTGCTGCTGCGGCAACAACTGCGCCAGCGAGAACAGCAACGGCTGCGGCTGCAACAACGGCTGCGGCTGCTGACCCTACACTAGGCCCCGGCGCGGGGCAAAGCGGGACTTCAAGTCCCGCTTTTTTTATGTCTGTATCCAGATGGCCTCCTGCTCAGTGAGCACCACCTCCACCCGGGCGTCGTGACCCTCGATGGGAACCTGCTCCTGAAGAAGGACACCCCGGCACAGACCTGCCGTCCGGCCGGAAAAATCCTCCAGCCACCGGTCGTAGTAGCCGCCCCCAAAGCCCAGCCGGTACCCCCGGCGGTCATAGCTTACGGCGGGAACAAGGGCCAGCGCAATGTCTTTTTTCTCCAGCAGCGGAGCCTCTTCCGACGGCTCCCAGATACCGAAGGCGGCCTGCTTCATTGGGATGCGGGGATCAAACTGCCGCACCTCCATCTGGTGTCCGGGCAGCATCCGGGGAAGGCCTACCCGCTTGCCCTGCCGGGTCAGCTCCCGCACCAGCCGCTCCGTCTCCGGCTCCCGTCCCGGGATACCCCAGAACAAAAACATCGTGTCCGCTGCCTGTACCTGAGGCAGGGACAAAAAGCGGTCAAACAGGGCCCGGTCGCTCTCCAGACACTCCTCAGGGGAAATGGCAGCAATCTCCCGCCTCAACCGGGCGCGCAACGCCTTTTTGGCCTCAGCGATAGTAGAAGATACGTCCATTGATCTCGTCCGCAACCTCTTTGCCCCGCAGGACCTCCACCAGCTTCAGACCGAAGTCGAAGGAGGAGCCGCAGGCGTGGCCGGTAACAAACTTGCCGTCTGCCACGGCGCGCTCCTGGGGCAGCACCTCGGCCTTGCCCAGTTGGTCGTGGCGGGTGGGATAGGAGGTGGCCTTTCGGCCGTCCAGCAGACCCCAGCGGGCCAGCAGCACGGGGCCGGCGCACAGAGCGGCCAGCCAGATATTCCGCTTGGCGGCCTCCTGGATGAGCTGGGAGACCGCTTCACTGTTCCACAGGTTCTCCACGCCCACGCCGCCGCCGGGCAGCACGATCATCTCCGCCTGGTCCAGATCCACCTGGGACAGCTCCAGGTCGGCCTGGACGGTAATGTTGTGTCCCCCGGTGACGGTGGGGCCGGACAGGGAGACCAGCGCGGTCTCCAGCCCGCCCTGCCGCAGCAGATCGGTGGGGACGATGGCCTCGGACTCCTCAAAGCCGGGGGCCAGCAGTACATATACCATGGATAACCCTCCTTGTTGTCCTGTTGTCCGGTCTCTTACAGCACAGGGGCCGCCAGGGACCAGATCTCCTCATGAATCTCCTCCACGCTGCGCACCTCGCCCTGGGCGTTGACGCAGGGGATCACCTTCCAGCCCAGCAGCTGGGCGGCCTGCAGGGCACTGTCCCGACAGGCAGCAAGGTATCCGGTGTCCAGCTCATGGATGTCGGCCTTGGTGTGGGTGGCGGCCTCCCGGCGGCGCAGTAGTTCTACCGCCCGCTCGGTGGGCATATCCAGATAGAGCACCAGGTCGGGCCGGGGCAGGCCCAGCTTGTCGTGCTCAAAATCGTCCAGCCAGCGCAGGAAGGCCTCCCGCTCCTGGGGGGCACACTTCACCGCCTGGTGTACCGCGTTGGAGGTGGTGTACCGGTCGGTGAGCACCAGTCCGCCCTGCTCATAGTACTCCCCCCACACCTTTTTCAGGGAGGCGTACCGGTCCACCGCATAGAAGGCGGAGGCGGCGTAGGGGTTTACATCCTGGGGATGGGTACCGAACTCCCCCGCCAGATACATGCGGATGAGGGCGGAGGAGGGTTCGTTATACTGGGGGAAAACCAGCTTCTGATACTCCCGGCCGCTCTGGGTCACCCGGCGGCACAGGGCCTGAAACTGAGTGGACTTGCCGGAGCCGTCGGTACCCTCGAATACAATCAGCCGTCCCGCCATCACAGAACCCCCGGACGGCGGCGGCCGGTGACGCGCTGCCCGGCAGCCTTCACCAGCACCAGAGGCAGCTTGGCCATGCGGCCAAAGCGCTTGGGCTCACGGCTGAGGCGGTACGCCCACTCCATGCCCATCTTCTGCCACTTCTCGGGAGCCCGCTCCACGTTGCCGGCAAACACGTCCAGCGCGCCGCCCAGGCCGATGGCCATCTTGGCTCCGGTGAGCAGTCCAAAGCGGGCGATCCACTTCTCCTGCTTGGGGGCGCCCAGGCAGACAAACAGCAGGTCGGGCTGGGCGGCGGCCACTTCCCGGGCCACCGGATCAGACTCCTTGAAGTAGCCATCGTGGGTGCCGCAGATCACGATCTTGGGATGCTGCTCCACGATCTTGGCAGCGGCCTCCTCGGCCACGCCGGGCTTGGCACCCAGCAGATAGAGCCGGCCGCCCAGCTCGTTGAGCTCCTCCAGCATGTCGCAGGCAAAATCAAAGCCGGCTACCCGCTCCTTTAAAGGTGTACCCAAAATCTTGGCGGAATAGACCACCCCGATGCCGTCGGGCAGCACCAAATCGGCCCGGTTGAGGATCTTCTGGAACTCCAGGTCCTTTTCCGCAGCCAGCAGAAACTCAGGGTTGGGGGTAACTACGTAGTGAAAATCGCTGCCCCGCAGCAGCTCCCGGCCCGCCTGGCGGGCCTCCTCGCGGGTCAGGTTGTCAAATTGGATGCCTAACACATTCGTTTTCAATGGAACATCCTCCACATCATCAAAGAATTGGTTGGACTATGGTCATGCCTTTTTGAGGGCAATGGTTTCATTCAGGCATCCTATTCTATCACGCTTCCGGAAAAAAGTCTATGAAAAAGGGGTAAACAATCCGATTTCCGGGAAATTCCCCGAATTTCGATTGACGAAGGGGGCTGAGGGCACCATAATAGAGACAGCAGCAAAAAAAGGAGCGAATGTTCCATGGAATTTTATGCCACTCTGGGTGGCTCCTGCGCCGACCGAGCCACCTTGGATGGGCTGTTTGCCGCCGGAATGACCGGGGCGCGGCTCAATTTGTCTCACACCACGCTTCCCCAGTGCGCCCCCCTGCTGGAGGATATCTATTGGCCTGCCGCCCGCGCCTGCGGCCGTGCCGCCCATCTCATCATAGACCTGCAAGGCCCGGAGCTGCGGGTGGGTACCCTCACTGCTCCCGTTGCGCTGGAGTCCGGGAGCCGGACCGTGCTTGGCCCTGGCGGCATCCCCATTCCCACCGCCGCCCTGGAAGCTGCCCAGCCGGGAGACCGCATCTCCCTGGACGACAGCGCCCTGCTGGTACAGGTGGAGGAAAAGCGCCCGGACGGTCTTTTCTGCCGGGTAGAGCGGGGCGGGCAGCTTCAAAGCCGCAAGAGCCTGGCCATTCTAGGCCGGGAGGTCCATACTCCCACCCTCACCCAGGCAGATCTGGACAATCTGGCCCAGGCCAAACGCTTCGGCGTGACCCACATTCTGCAGCCCTTTGTCCGGGGCGCGGAGGATGTCCACACCCTGCGCCGTGCCATGGCTGAGGCCGGGCTGGAGCACGGGAAGATTATGGCAAAAATCGAAAACCAGCGGGGACTGGAGACGCTGGACGAGATCATCGACTCTGCTGACATCGTCTGCATCGCCCGGGGCGACCTGGGCAACAGCATGCCCCTGTGGCAGCTGCCCTCCGCCCAGAAGCACATTGCCCGCGCCTGCCGCTCGGCAGGGAAGCCGTTCTTTGTAGTCACCCAGCTGCTCTGGTCCATGCAGCAGCGGGCCGTGCCCACCCGGGCAGAGGTGAGCGATATCTACAACGCGGTGCTGGACGGCTCCTGCGCGCTGATGCTCACCGGTGAGACCGCCGCGGGAGACTACCCTGTGGAGGCCATGGATTATCTGGTCAAAACCGCAAGCCAGGCCCTGGCCGATCTTGGAAAGGAGAATGCAGTATGATACAGCATATTTTGTTTGTCAACGCTTGTATGCGCGGTCGGGAGGAATCCCGTACCTGGCAGCTCAGCCAGGCCTTTCTGGACGCCTGCAAGGCCCGCTGGCCCAAGGCAGAAATTCTGGAGCGGGACCTTACCGCCTGTGACCTGCCGGTGCTCACCGGCCCCATGACCACAGAGCGGGACGCGCGCTTCCAGGCCGACCCCTGGGACCCCATGTTTGCCCCCGCCCATGAGATGCAGGGCGCTGATCTGGTGGTGGTGGCAGCGCCCTATTGGGACCTCACCTTCCCCGCCGCCCTGAAAGTCTATCTGGAGTGGGCCAGCGTGCTGGGCATCACCTTCCACTACACCCTGGAAGGCAAGCAGGAGGGCCTGTGCAAGGCAGGCAACCTGGTGTATATCACCACCGCCGGAGGCGAGATCGGCGATAAAAACTTTGGCTATGACTATTTAAAGGGACTCAGCGACATGTTCGGCATCTCCCGCACCCACTGTCTCACCGCAGAGGGACTGGACGTGTGGGAAAATGATGCCCAGGCCATTTTGAACCGGGCCAAACGGGAGGCAAAGCATCTGGCCCAAACCCTCTAAGCTTTCAGAAAGGACAGCCCATAGCGTCCGCGGCTCTGCCCTCGTCTGTGGGAAACTGCGCGTGCTTTGACTAAAATAAAATAGAGAAGGAGCGATCACCATGAAACGAAGTACCTCTCCCCTGGCAAAACTCATTGCTTTGACCTGTGTACTTGCCCTGGTGCTGTCTCTGATCCCAGCTGCCTGGGCGGCGGGCAGCAATCGGGACAGTGGTTCCGCCTCTCTGCCCAAGCTGTCCAAAGAGGAGATCACGCAGCTGCTCCGTGAGAATCCCAACACCATGCCCGACCAGGTCTTTGACGTGACCCCCTCTGTCACCGCCCCCTACTCCATTGGCCAGGTGAGCAGCCAGGCCCTTCAGCGGGCGGTGAACCGGCTCAACGCCCTGCGGCGCATTGCCGGACTTCCCTCCGTCACCCTGGACGCCAGTCTGTGCGAGAATGCCCAGTACGGTGCGGTGCTCACTGCCGCCAACGGCGGTCTGAGCCACAGTCCCAGCAAACCCGCCGATATGGACGAGAGCTTCTATAAGCAGGGTTACTCCGCCGCCTCGTCCAGCAACCTGTATGCCGGTGTCACCCTCGCCTTTGCCCCTGACGGCTTCATGGACGACAGCGACAGCTCCAACATCAGCCGGGTGGGCCACCGCCGCTGGCAGCTCAACCCCACTCTGGGCAAAGTGGGATTTGGCTATGCACAGTCCTCCAGCGGGTACGGCCGCTATGTAACCGAGAAGGTCTTTGACCGCAGCGGCTCCGGGTGCGACTATGACTTTATCGCCTGGCCTGCTTCCGGCAACTTCCCCACCAACACCGGCGGTTTTGAGACGAATACCGCCTGGAGTGTCACTCTCAACCCCCAGAAGTATGCCATCCCCTCCCTGTCCCAGCTCACCATCACCCTGGTGCGGGAGAGCGACGGCAAGAGCTGGGTTCTGTCTGGGAACGAGAGCTATAACGCCGGTGCAGGCCGCTATCTCAATGTGAACACCGGCAACTACGGCGTAGCCAACTGCATCATTTTCCGCCCCGACAATATCGACCGGTATGAGGGCGTCTACACCGTCACCATTGACGGGTTGAAGAGCAAAAGCGGCTCTCCCGCCGCCTTCTCCTACCAGGTGGATTTCTTTGATCCGGATACCTATAACCAGCAGCCCGTCGAGCCGGAGGAGCCGGAAGAACCGGAAAAGCCCGTGGAACCGGAGCGCCCCTCCAACACTAACTTTGCCGACGTTCCCGCTGCCAGCTGGTTTGCCCCCTATGTGACTCTGGCCACCAAAGAGGGCCTGATGACCGGCACCGGAAGCAATACCTTCACCCCCAACGGAAATCTGACTCTTGGCCAGACCATGGTGCTGGCCTATCAGCTCCACAGCCAGGGTAAAGGCACGCTGCCCAAAGTCTCTGCCTCCTCTCCCTGGTACACCCCCTACTATCAGTACTGTGTAAACTACGGCATTGTTCTGCCCGGAGTCGGCTTGTCCCAGATGGACCGCAAAGCCACCCGCTACGAGATGGTGGCTCTGCTGGATCAGGCCGTTCCGGCCAGCCAGCTTCCTGCCATCAACGATATTCCCGACGGCTTTATCCCGGATGTGGATGAGGGCGACCCCTACGGCCCTCAGGTATACAAGTGGTACCGGGCCGGAGCTCTGTCCGGCGGCACCAACTACCGCTTTAACGGCAGCAGCAACATTACCCGTGCAGAAGTTTGTGTGATTCTGTGTCAGGTGGCCGGCCTGGTGGATCGGGTCACCATCAACGTCCCCCGTCAAGAGGTCACCAATGTGTCTTTGACTCTGGCGGCCACCTCCCTTCAGGTAGGAGAGAGCACCACAGGCAGTGCTGCGATCTACCCCAGCAACGCCGCAGACAAGACGCTCACCTGGTCCTCCAGCGATCCTTCCGTGGCCACCGTCACCCAGAACGGCCGCATTACCGCCCAGAGCGCGGGCACCGCGGTCATCACAGTCACCGCCAAAAACGGAGTAAAGGATTCTGCGGTTCTGACCGTGACCAAGCCTGTCTCCACCGATCCCCAGGCCATGGCCGAGGAGGTGGTACGTCTGGTCAATGCGGAGCGCGCCAAGGAGGGGCTGTCTCCTCTGAGCATCAGCGAAAAAGCCACCCAGGGCGCCCAGATTCGTGCCCAGGAGATTTTGACGCTCTTCGACCACACCCGCCCCGACGGCTCCAGCTTCTCCAGTATCTTTAAAGACATGGGCATCAGCTACTACACTGCCGGCGAGAACATTGCCATGGGATACCCCTCTCCCGAAGCTGTGGTGGCGGGCTGGATGAATTCTCCCGGCCATCGGTCCAATATCCTCAACGCCAATTTCAATGCGATCGGTGTGGGCTATGCCCCGGGGAACGCCTGGGTCCAGCTGTTTATCGGCTCCAGCGAAAAAGGGGACGGCAATACCGGCTCGAACAGTGGAAACTCCTCCGGCAACGACCGATACTTTACCAAGGAGAGCCCGCTGCCTACCGACGGCTGCACCGACTACTACCGCCAGGACTGGGAGGGCGGCCAGTATATGGAGCTGAAGGTCACCGGGAAAAACACCGTTCAGTTCTCCGGCTGCGTGAAAGCTAATCCAGGTCTTTATAATTATGCTCTGCTATGGGTGGCAGGCGGCAAACAGGCCAATCGGGCCGAGATGCCTTTTACTTCTATGGTTCCCTTCCAAGGCACCGCTGTGGCAGATCTGAACGCCCTGGAACGGCTGTATGCCGAAGATCCCAATGCCAAATCCCATGTTTCTGCGATGATCTGCCAGAACTATACCCCCGGCGACAGCGCTTTTGGCGGCTTCACCTTCCGGGGTGTGGACATTTTCCTTGTGCTGGACGAATCGGGCAGCTGTCAATTAAAAGTGGAACATAACTGATTCTGAAACACCTCTTTTCTCCCATTCATTCCCTCCGGGGGCCGCAGCGCGGCCCCCGGTTTTTCTTGCCCACCTGCGGGAAGACTGGTATACTAAGAGAGAAATGTTACCCCTTCCGGGGAAGAAACGAGAGGATACCCACATGAAAAAACTGATGGTCCTGGACGGCAACTCCCTGGTCAACCGGGCCTTTTACGGGGTGAGCCAGAATCTTACCACCCGCTCCGGCCAGCCTACCAACGCCATCTTCGGCTTTTTGAATATCCTGGGCAAGCTGCTGGACGACAGCAACCCCGACGCCCTGTGCGTCACCTTTGACCGCAAGGCTCCCACCTTCCGCCACCTGGCCTATGACGGCTACAAGGCCACCCGGAAGGGGATGCCCGACGAGCTGGCCAGCCAGATGCCCATTTTGAAGGACGTGCTGTCCGCTATGAACATCCCCATGTACGAGATGGACGGCTGGGAGGCGGACGACCTGATGGGCACCATCGCCGCCAAGGACACCGCCGCCGGGTGGGACACCATCGTGGTCACCGGCGACAAGGACTCTCTCCAGCTGGTCACCGACCACACCACGGTGAAGCTGGTGTCCACCCGCATGGGCCGCACCACCACCAAGGACATGACCCCCGACGCCTTCCGGGAGGAATACGGCTTTGACCCCATCCACATTATCGACCTCAAGGCCCTCATGGGCGACGCCAGCGACAACATTCCCGGCGTCAAGGGCGTGGGTGAGAAGACCGCCATGGCCCTGGTAGGCCGGTACGGCTCCATTGGCGAGCTGTACGCCGCCATGCCAACCCCGGAGATGGCCCCCGGCACCCCCGCGAAACCCGGCGTCATTAAAAAGCTCCAGGAGGGGGAGGAGATGGCCCGCATGTCCTACGACTTGGCCACCATCCGCTGTGATGCCCCTCTGGACTTTGACCCGGAGCAGAATCTGCGCAAAGAGGTGGACAACAACCGCCTCTATCAGCTCTTCCTGGAGCTGGAATTTGCCAAGCTCATCGACAAATACCACCTCACCGCCCCCCAGGGGGAGGGCGCGCCCCAGGAGGGCAAGATAGCGGAGTGCACCTGCACCAGCGAGGTGGTCTCGGACGCCGCCCGGGCTCAGGAGCTGCTGGCGCTGTGGCGGCAGGCTGACCACGTGGCCGTGCTCACTCTGCCCGGCCTGGACGCAGTCTGCGTCAGCTTTGAGCCCCGCCCCACCGAGGCCCACGGCGCTCTCCTCTTTGCCAACCGCCTGGAGAACTACAACCAGGTGCTCCAGGCCCTCTTTGCCGCCGACATCCAGAAGGTGGTCCACGGGGCCAAGGAGCTGGAGAAGGAGCTGATGGACCAGGGTATTGAGCCCCAGGGTATCCGGTTTGACACCGAGCTGGCCGCCTACCTCCTCTCCCCCACCGACGGCAGTTATGACCTGGAAAAGCTGGGTCTCACCTACTACAACCAGGAGTTTGCCAAGGCCAAGGAGTATCTCACCCCCGGCGCCTTCGATTCCCTCTTCGCCTTTGAGGAGGCCCGCTCCGCCGGGGCGGACCCCTATGCCGGGACGGAGGACAAGGAATCTGCTGCCGCCCAGGTCAGCGGTCCCATGGGCGCCTTCCTGAGCCACTGTGCCCTTATCGACGCGCTTTACGAAACGCTGTCCCAGCGTCTGGAGAAACTGAACCTCACCAAGCTCTATGAGGAGATCGAGCTTCCCCTGTGCCCGGTTCTGGCCGAGATGGAACGCTCCGGCGTACTGGTGGACCGGAAGGCTCTGGCCGCCTTCGGTGAGGCTCTGGCCCTGGGCATTGAAAAGGACCAGACCCTCATCTACGAGCTGGCCGGAGAGGAGTTTAACATCAATTCCACCCAGCAGCTGGGCAAGATCCTCTTTGACAAGCTGGGCCTGCCCCCGGTAAAGAAGACAAAAACCGGCTACTCCACCAACGCCGAGGTACTGGAGAAGCTGCGGGGCAAGCACCCCATCATCGAGGCCATTCTGAACTACCGCCAGCTCACCAAGCTGAAATCTACCTACGCTGACGGCCTGGGCAAGGTCATCGCCCCCGACGGGCGCATCCACACCTGCTTCCAGAACACGGTCACCGCCACCGGGCGGCTCTCCTCCACCGAGCCCAACCTCCAGAACATCCCCATCCGCACCCAGCTGGGTGCCCAGCTCCGGGAGATGTTTGTGGCCGCGCCCGGCAAGGTGCTGGTGGACGCGGACTACTCCCAGATCGAGCTGCGCCTGCTGGCCCACATGGCCGGAGATCAGGCCATGATCGAGGGCTTCCACAGCGGAGCGGACATCCACACCATTACCGCCTCCCAGGTCTTTGGCGTGACACCTGACCAGGTCACCCCCCAGATGCGCCGCAGCGCCAAGGCGGTAAACTTCGGCATCGTTTACGGTATCTCCCCCTTCTCCCTGAGCCAGGACATTGGCGTTTCCGTGCAGCAGGCCAAGGAGTATATGGATAAGTACTTTGCCCACTATTCCGGCGTGCGGGCCTATATGGACGGGGTAGTGGAGCAGGGCAAGCAGGACGGCTATGTGGCCACCCTGTTTGGCCGCCGCCGCTGGCTGCCAGAGCTTAAGTCCTCCAACTTCAATACCCGCTCCTTCGGCGAGCGGGTGGCGCTGAACATGCCCATCCAGGGGACTGCCGCCGACATCATCAAGCTGGCTATGATCCGGGTGCGTGACCGCCTGCTCCGGGAGGGGCTGGAGGGCCGTCTGGTACTCCAGGTCCACGACGAACTGATCGTGGAGTGCCCCGAGGCCGAGGCTGAGACGGTGTGTAAGCTAGTCAAGGAGGAGATGGAGGGCGTATGCCAGCTGTCTGTCCCTCTGCTGGCCGAGACTCACGCCGGCACTACCTGGGCTTCCGCTCATTGATGTGGGCGAAAAATTTCGCCCACATCAATGATAGGCTGCACGCAAGATGGGCCTCGATTCCTTACGGAAAAGTCGGCCCATCTTGCGCGAGGAGTGTCATTTCCGACGCACATCCCCCAGGGGACCCTCTCTTGCCCTTTCAGGGCAATTCACCTTGTGTCGCCGGAAATGACGAAGTTATATTTTATTCCATCGCCCGCGGGCGATGGAACTCCTTGCAGGAGGGCTTTTATCTGCAGTGGAATAAAACCAACTTCTTTTCCTTGCATTTTGTCGAAACGTAACTTAAAATGGAAGCATACGAGAGAGGTCTTACTCGGCGCAGCTGCGTAGGATCGCTCCAGACCCAGAAGCGAAACGCAGTTTCGCACAACGTTCTTTGCCAAGCTTTCTTTCAAGAAAGCGGGCAAGGAAGCGGAAAGAAAAGGAGGGCATGTATGAACTGGCTGAGATGGTTACTGGACCGGGCGGACGAGTACGCCGCCGAGAGTACCTGGCGTGACTTCGCTCTGGTGAAGATCTGCCTTTGTGCCGTAGGAATTTTGCCGGGCCTTCTGGTTCCCTTCCGGCACAAGCCCAAAGTGGCCATTCTGGCCGGGATCGCCTTTGTGGCCACCTACATCCCCCTGATGGCCGACTTCCTCCCCTACCTGCTGGAGTCCAAAGAAGAATACTAAGCACAAAGCGCCCGTCCTTGTGGACGGGCGCTTTTCAGTTTCCAGTGAGCAGTCCCCGCAGTTCTCCCAGCAGCTCCAGGGACTTGAATTTCAGCACATACCCTTCATTCTCCCGGGTCATCAGCCCGGCTTGATCCTCCGTAAAGAGTCCCGCCGCCGTGGCCTCCTCTACGCTCTCGGTAGCTGCTCCCAGACACAGGGGCGGAAAGGCTACGCACCACCAGTTCTGACCCTCTCCCTCTCCAATCACTACCCGCAGTGCCGTATACTCTCCTGCAGGCAGGGCAAAGTTTTCATATTCCTTGGTGGGGAACCAGCACTCCTCCAGCTGAGCAGTAACGGGATAGTCCTTGCCTGCCTCGTCCACCACCTGCTGCCCAGCGGCGGCCAGCTCGTCCAGGTTGTCCTCCAAAATCTCTCGTGCCTGCTCCAGGGTAGCATTTTCCGGATAGAGGTCCTCGGCTTGCTCCAGCACCCGGTCCCGCACGGCCAGCTTTAGCTCCTGGTCGGCCTGGCTGTCGGAGTTGGCCAGCACATGCAGGCGGATCACCTGCCCGGCCAATTCTGCCTGCTCCTGCCCGGCCCAGGCGCTCCACAACAGCGCCGCCAGCACGCCGCACAACAGGGCCACTTCCCACCGCTTCAGCTTCCGATCCATAAAAAACACCGTCCATCCTATGTAGTACATAGTAGGATGGACGGCTTTTGTCCATTTTAAACACTCCGGCACAAAAAAGTATCCCGGTATCCCTCTTGCAGGGCTGCCTGAGCCTCTCGGGCCGCCGCCTCGCTGTCAAACAGACCGAAGGCGGTAGGACCGGTGCCGCTCATGTTGGCGCCCAGGGCCCCCTTCTGGATGAGCACATGCTTGATCTCCGCCACCCGGGCCTGATAGCGCTCGGGCAGCACATCTTCAAACACGTTGTACATCCGCCGGGCCACCTCCTCCAGGCTGCCCGCCTTCAGCGCCCCCAGCATGCCGGCCGTATCGGGACGGCAGCGGATCTTACAGCTGTCAATGCGTGCAAACAGCTCGGGGGTAGAGATGGGAAAATCCGGCTTGCAGGCCACCACCCAGCAGGGCGGCAGAGCAGGCAGCGGGGTGAGCACCTCGCCTCGTCCCTCGGCCAGGGCGGTGCCTCCCAGCACACAATAGGGCACGTCGGAACCCACCTTCTCCCCCACTTTGGCCAACTCTGTGGGAGTAAAGGGGCTGCCTGCCAACTCATTGAGTGCCCGCAGCACCGCGGCCGCGTCGCTGCTGCCTCCTGCCATACCGGCACAGACCGGGATACGCTTTTGAATCTCAATATCCAGGTGTTCCGGCTCCCGGCCCAAGGCCTCCCAAAATCGCAGGGCGGCGGCAGCGGCCAGGTTTTTGTCTCCCGTGGGCAGGAAACGCAGATTGGTCTTTACCCGCAGCCCCTGTCCTTCGTTGGGCGTGAGGGTAAGGGTGTCGTGGAGAGTGATCGACTGCATCACCATGCACAGATCGTGATAGCCGTCCTCCCGCTTTCCCAGCACATCCAGGGTCAAATTCAGCTTTGCCCAGGCCCGCGTCTTCATGCACGGCGCCCCCTTTCTCTCAGTCCCGGATCCTCCGGGCCTCCAGGTAAAACCGTTTATCCTGCGCCCGCCCCATGGAGAAGGTCTTGCGGGGCAGCACCCCATCGTGGATCACGGTGGGGAACAGCTCCTCCTTGCCCATGGCGGGCAGCAAAAAGGCAATGGTATCCTTCCGCCGGGCCAGATCCCGGGCCACCTGGGCTCCGTGGATGTAGTCCACCCGGCCGGGATTATTTTGCAGATAATCATCCAGGAAACGCTGAAGGGTCCCCACCGGAAGCTGAGCCTTGGGGTTGGGAACCGTCACGGTCCCCTGGCAGTCTCCCCAGACATAGGGCAGCACGTGGCCCTCTCCCTCCCCGTGGATAAGTCCGGGGTAATATGCCTCCATAGCCGCCAGCAGCTGCTGAGGCTCCACTCCGAACACCACCCGGTGGATGGGTTCAAACTCCAGAGCGGTATCATGGAGGTTGTTAAGCTCCACCAGGGCAAACCGGGCGGGCAGCGCGTCCCAATGCTCCGGCGGGGTGAGCCGCTTTTGCCGCTCATAGCACTCCTTGGCGGTGGCCAGGGAGTGGTTTCCGTCCCCTACCGCAAACAGCAGCACGGGCAGGTCCTCCTTCAAATGGTACCGCGCCCGGAAGGCTTCCGGATCGGCCAGAGCGGTGAGAGCCTTGGCCACCTGCTCCTTCTGCTGCTGGGTCAGCTCCCAGCCCCGCAGGCGGCCGCCGCCCTCCATGAGGTCAAAGTCATAAAGGAGGGTCATATCCTCCGTCTGATCGACCAGAGGCTCGATGACCGTCTTGTCCGGATCGTCGGCCAGCAGCATCACATGGGGCAGCTCGATGGGGGCGTTTTTCCGCACCGCCACTCGGGGCGGGATGCGGGAGAGGACGGTGCCCTCGGTGGCTCGCACCAGACTCTCAGCTCCAGGCTCGTAGTCGTACTGCTCCAGATCTACCATGCCCATCAGGCCCCGGCGCACCTTTCCGCCCTCCAGAATGCGCTCCACATAGAACAGGGCGTCGGGGTGGCAGACAAAGCGGCCCTCCCGGAGGTAGCGGCTCATGGTGTTGTTGATCTCCATGATGTCGGTCTCCACATTGGGACCCTCCAGGCAGCTCTCCGGCAGAATGAGCCGCAGAGCAGAGGGGGCGCGGCCCACATACTCTGCTACCCGCTGCCAGTATTCCGGCTGAGAGGTATACTGGTCGCAGGCCACCACGCTCCACTTGGAGTATTCACAGTCCTTGGGCAGCAGAATGTCCGCGGGGCGGAAGGGCAGGGATTCAAACGCGTTCATGATTTTCACCTATGTTTCCAAAATTAAAGTTCATCCTCACTGGAGCGTTCTCTGTCCTCCAGCTTACCGCTCTCCGGCTCCTTCAAAAGCCGGTCCAGCTTCTCCTCCAGCCGTGCCAGCGCGCCTGCTTGCTCCTTCAATCGCTCCAGGGCAGTGGCCAATCCGGCCAGTGCCGCGATCCCCACAAAAAGCAGAACCAGCTGTGCCAGCAGATCAGAGCCTATCAACGCTAAGAAAAAATAGATTCCAACTGCGAGGGCGGTAAAGCCAATAAAGTAACTCCAGAACATGGTGATGCCTCCTATTTCTGAGGACATTTAGTCCAGAGCCTTGCGGATGCCCTCCAGCAACTCTCCAAACTCCTCAAAGGCGGGCAGCTCAGGGTGGTCGGCCTTGATTTTGTCGGTGCTCTTGAAGAGGAAGCCCGCCTTGCTGGCCTGGATCATACCCAGGTCGTTGTAGCTGTCTCCGGCGGCGATAGTCTCATAGCCCATGGACTGCAGGGCCTTCACCGTGGTGAGCTTGGACTGTTCGCAGCGCATCTTGAAGCCGGTGATCTCCCCGTCGGGAGCCACCTCCAGGCTGTTGCAGAAGATGGTGGGCCAGCCCAGCTTCTTCATCAGGGGCTGGGCAAACTCCTCAAAGGTGTCGCTGAGGATGACCACCTGGGTCATGGTGCGCAGCTCATCCAAAAACTCCTTGGCCCCGGGCAGGGGGTCGATCTTGGCGATGGTGGCCTGGATCTCCTTCAGACCCAGTCTGTGTTCCTTCAGGATGCCCAGACGCCAGCGCATGAGCTTGTCGTAGTCGGGCTCATCCCGGGTGGTACGCTTGAGCTCAGGGATGCCGCTCTCTTCCGCAAAGGCGATCCAGATCTCAGGGACCAGAACGCCCTCCATATCCAAACATACGATATTCATGATCTTACTCCTCCATGCCGGGTCTTAAATCGTCCGGCTTATTCTTCTCCCTGCTTACGGCGCAGGTTCTGCAAAAAGTTATCCATACGGCTGACCGCCTCGGCGATGTCCTTCATGGAGGCAGCGTAGCAGGCCCGCACAAAGCCCTCGCCGCCCGGGCCAAAGGCAGTGCCGGGAATGACGGCCACCTTCTCCTCCATGAGGAATCGCTCGCAGAACTCCTCCGAGGTCAGGCCGCTGGACTTGATGCAGGGGAATACGTAAAAGGCGCCCTTGGGCTCAAAGCAGGTAAGGCCGATGCGGTTGAGGTTTTCCACCAGGTAACGGCGGCGGCTGTCGTACTCCTCCCGCATATGTTCAATGTCCTTGTCGCCGTTGCGCATGGCCTCGATGGCGGCATACTGGCTGGTAGTGGGCGCAGACATGATGCCAAACTGGTGCAGCTTGGTCATAGCGGCGATCACCGGCTGGGGAGCGCACACATAGCCCATGCGCCAGCCCGTCATGGCGTGGCTCTTGGAAAAGCCGTTGACCACCACGGTACGCTCATACATATCGGTAAGGTTGGCCATGGACACGTGGCGCTGGCCGTAGGTAAGCTCGGCGTAAATTTCGTCGGAGATCACCATGATATCAGTGCCCCGCAGCACCTCGGCAATGGCCTCCAGGTCGGGGCGGCTCATGATGCCGCCGGTGGGGTTGGAGGGGAAGGGCAGCACCAGCACCTTGGTTTTGGGGGTGATGGCGGCCTTGAGCTGCTCGGGGGTGAGGCGGAACTGGTCCTCCGCCTTCAGCTCCACATAGACCGGCACGCCGCCCGCCATCTCGGTAAGAGGCCCATAGCACACAAAGGAGGGCACGGGCACGATGACCTCGTCACCGGGGTTCAGCAGGCAGCGCAGGGCCAGGTCGATGGCCTCACTGCCGCCCACAGTGACCAGGATCTGCTTGGCGTAGCCGTAGTTGAGATCAAAGCGGCGGCGCAGGTAGTTGGAGATCTCCCGCCGCAGCTCCAGCATGCCGGCGTTGGAGGTGTACTTGGTGTGGCCCCGCTCCAGGGAGTAGATACCCGCGTCCCGGATGTGCCAGGGGGTAACAAAGTCGGGCTCGCCGATGCCCAGGGAGATGGCGTCGGTCATCTCCTCCAGGATGTCGAAAAACTTACGGATGCCCGAGGGCTTGATATTCTGGATGCGCTGAGAAATGATCTGGTCGTAATTCATGAAAACACAAACTCCCTCTCCTGGGGCTCCGGACGGCGGAATACCAGGTGTTTTTCCTTATATTTCTTCAAAATGAAGTGGGTGGCCGTGCCGGTGACTCCCTCCAGAGGAGCCAGACGCTCGCCCACAAACTGGGCTACCTCACGCAGGGTGCGGCCGGAGATAATGACCGTCAGGTCAAACGAACCGCTCATCAGGTACATGCTCTCTACCTCGTCGTACTGGTAGATGCGCTCCGCGATGCGGTCAAAACCATCGATGCTCTGGGGGACGACCTTCACCTCGATGAGCGCGGTGACATTCTCCCGCTTCACCCGGTCCCAGTCGATAATGGCCTGATAGCCCAGAATGGTCCCGTCCTGCTCCAGGCGTGCCATCTCCGCCTTCACCTGTTCCTCGGTCATGCCCGCCTGTGCGGCCAACTGTGCTGCGGACTGGGTGCAGTCCTGCTCCAGCAGCTCCAGCAGTGTGTTCATAGGATACGTCCTCCTTTTTCGCCAATATCAAATTGGTGTGTTCTGAATATTATAGCGTATTTTGACTGTATGCGCAATGCTGGGTCTGTTCTTTCCGCACAAAAAAGACGCCCGCCAGCGGCGGACGTCTTTTGCTTATGCTCAATTGTGTTACGCAGCCACAGAGCGATCCTTTTTGGCGCTCAGATACTGATATACACAGATACCAGCCACCAGAACCAGACCGATCAGGTCGGTCACGGTGCCGGGGATCATCATGCACAGGCCGCCGACAGCCATAATAAAACGGAACAGGGGGTTGATCTTCTTGTAGAGGAAGCCGTTGAGGGCGGCAGCCACACCGAAGATGCCCAGCAGAGAGGTGACACAGATCTGGATGATCTGGACCACCATCATAGCCGTAGAGGTACCCTTACTGAACTCGAAGAGCATCACAGGGCTGAAGGCGAAGATATAGGGGACGATGAAGGCCGCGATGGCAAGTCGTGTTGCGTTGAATGCGGTCTTCATGGGAGGAGCCTTGGCGATAGCGGAGCCGGCGTAGGCAGCCAGAGCCACGGGCGGGGTGATGTCGGCCACGATGCCGAAGTAGAACACGAAGAAGTGGGCAGCCACCTTGGGGATACCGATGGCAGGGCTCATCAGGATGGGGGCGCAGGTGGAAGCCATGATGCAGTAGTTAGCAGTGGTAGGCACGCCCATGCCCAGCACGATGCAGCACAGCATGGTGAGGAACAGTGCGATAATCGCCTGGCCGCCGGAGATCTTTACGATGGCGGTGATAAGCTTGGAAGCCAGACCGGTGGAGGTGATGCAGCCAGCCACGATACCAGCCATGGCGCAGGCCACAGCCACGGTGATGGTGCCCTTGCCGCCGGCCTCCAGGGCGTCGAAGATCTTGGCGGGGGTGATGCGGTCTTCCTTATTGACAATACCCACCAGAATGGTGATCACAATGGCCACCGCAGCGCAGAACTGCATGGTCTTCATGTTCAGGGAGACCATGACCACCAGAACAACCAGGGGCAGCAGCAGGTAAACCTTGGGCAGCAGCTTGCGCATCTTGGGCAGCTGCTCTCTGGGAATACCCTTCAGGCCCAGCTTCTTGGCCTCCAGATGGACCGCAATGTAAATGCCGGTGAAGTAGAGGATAGCGGGCAGGATAGCCTTCAGTGCCACCTGAGCATAGGGAATACCCATGTACTCAGCCATCAGGAAGGCAGCAGCGCCCATGATGGGGGGCATGATCTGACCGCCGGTGGAGGCAGCAGCCTCAACGGCGCCGGCAAACTGAGGCTTATAGCCCGTCTTCTTCATCATGGGGATGGTGACGGAGCCGGTGGTCACAGTGTTGCCCACGGAGGAGCCGGACACCATGCCGCACAGAGCGGAGGAGATAACGGCTACCTTGGCGGGGCCGCCGGAGGAAGAACCGGCCACGGAGTTTGCCAAATCAATAAAGAAGTTGGAAATTCCGGTGCGTTCCAGGAAGGCACCGAAAATAATAAACACAACAATGTAGGTGGCACACACCTTTACAGGAGTGCCCATCACGCCGCTGGTGGTATAGAACAGGTCATAGATGACCTTTCCGAACCGGACATTGGCAAAGGTGTAAATCAGCAGAGCGCCCGCCACACACAAAATGGGCAACCCTACGCAGCGGCGGCACAGCTCCGCCAGCGCCAGTACACCGATGATGGCAATAGCCACCATGAAGGGCTCATTGGTTACCTTGGTTGCTTTCAGCAGGATATCCTTGGCGTTGGCTGCAAAGTAGAAGAAGGAACCTGCGCCAAGCACCATGATAACCAAATCATACCAAGGGATGTAGTTTACCTTCATATATCCCTTTTTCACAGGATAGTTCAGGTAACCGATGATAAGGATCAGACCCAGGAACATGGTCAGACGAACCTCCAGCAGGCCGCTGACAAACAAAGTCACGATGATACAGTACAGGGAAAAGAGCGCCATGATGGTCTTGACCACCAGCTTGGGCTTTCCTTCCCAAATACGGGTGTTGGACTCACGGTCATATTTTTTCATGACCTCGTCCACTGCGTCGGCAACGTTCACGTCCGCTTCCACGTCGGCTGCAGCTGCCTGTTTCTCCCTTTCTTTTTCGTAATCCATAGAGCAAAATCCTTTCTGCGTTCTCCTTTACGGTTCCGCGGCTGCCTGCGGAACACACGCGCCCGCACGCCCTTTAGGGAATGCGGGCGCTTCTGCTTCGCAAGTTGATCCCGCAATTCACAGCGGGCTGCGGCGGACTAATCCGCCGCAGCCCATCAATTGACTGTCAGCAGGGATTGGATTTACTTGGTGGGAACTTCGATGCCCTTCTCAGCGAAGTAGGCCGCAGCACCGGGATGATAGGGAACAGCGGTGTTGGAAGCGGCAAACTCCAGATCCAGCTCAGCGCCCTTACTGTGGGCAGCAGCCAGAGTCTCGGTGTTCTCGAAGATACCGAACAGGAAGTTGTACACATCGGCCTCAGACACGTCGTCGCGGGCGATCACGGTAGCGACCACGGCCACGGTGGTGGCGTCAGCTTCCATCTCATAAGTATCAGCGGAGATGACGGCCTTCTCGTAGTAGGGAGAGCTCTCCTTCAGCTTGTCGATGTGCTCGTCGTCCAGGTTAACCAGATACACGTCCTTGGTGGTGGCCAGGGAGGTGATGGCGGTGGTGGGAGCGCCGGCAACCACGAAAGCGGCGTCGATCTTGCCGTCCTGCAGGGACTCAGCGCTGGTGCCGAAGTCCTCCAGAGTGGCCTGGATGTCGTTCTCGGTCATATCATAAGCGGCCAGAACGTCAATGGCGTTATAGTACACGCCGGAACCGGGAGCGCCGATGGACACGCGCTTGCCCTTCAGGTCGGCAACGGTCTTGATTTCGGGATCCAGGGTAACGATCTGGACCTGCTCCATGTACAGGGAAGCGACGGTGGAGAAGTCAGTGACGGCAGCGCCATCGAAGTTACGGATGCCCTGATAGGCATAAGCCATAACGTCGGACTGCACGAAGCCCAGCTGGGCGTCGCCAATCTCCATGTTCTCAATGTTAGCCTGAGAACCGCCGGAAGAAATAACGGTCACCTGGGTGCTGGTAGCCTCGCCAACCTTACCGGCCAGAACGCCGCCAAAGCCGAAGTAGGTACCCTGATCACCGCCAGTGGTGAAGGTCAGGCTGGTGCCGCCCTCTTTGCCACCGGTCACAGTCTCAGTGCCAGCATTGGAGCCGGAACCAGAACCAGAGCCGGAACCAGAACTGGTACCGCCGGAAGTGGTGCAGGCCGTGAGGGACAGGCTGGCAGTAAGAGCCAGAGCCAGAACCAGAGCAAGTTTCTTTTTCATGTAGATTCCTCCAATTCAATGATTGATTTGCAGGGACAATACTTGCAGGCTTATTATAGTATATTTGTTAAAAAAACGCAATAACGTTTTTTAACGTTTTGTGAGCTACGTCAAAAATTTTATCATTTTCCCTATTTCTGTATTTTTTCATAACATTTTCAAATGTTCTTTATGACATTTTAACATCGTCTTTTTGACTAAGGACACCATCCGTCCATGGCCTGTTCCAGCTTTGCCAGGGCCCGTTTTTCGATACGGGACACATAGCGACACGCCTATTGTAAACGATGCCCTTTAAGAAATCGCCTCCAGCTCGTGGAAGCGGAATTTGATGATGATCTCCTTTTCCTCGGTCAGCTCTACCCGTTCGATGAGGCTGACCAGCAGCTCCCGACTGGTCAGTGCTGAATCCAGAAACTGTTTCACCAGCGCCTTGGCTTTTTCTTCGGTGTTTACCGGCTGCTTTGCCTGTTCCTGTAGGCTCTTCAGCCGATCTTCCAGAACTGTGCGGTCGATCTTTACCTTCTGATAGATGCGCTGAAAGTCCTCTTCGGAGAGCAGCCCATTCAGCCGGTCCATGTACATCTGATCCAGATTGGTGGTCAGAGCAGTGATTTTAGATTGCAGAGCTTGCATCTCCGCTTCACAGCTGGCCGTCTTGCTGGCGTTTTCCACAGCTTCTTTGGCAATCGGGCGCAGCCGGTCAGGATTCAGATAGGCCAAGCAGGCCTCCCGCACCTTGGCAAGCACGGCGTCATTTACTGTTTCTTCCTTGATGGAATGACAGGTGCAAACGCCTGTCTTGGTGAATCTCTGGTAAGTTCGGCAGACGAAGAACAGGCGATCTTCGCCAGAGGCATTTTTGCGGTTGAGTACCGCCATAGGGTAGCCGCACTCGTGGCAAAAAATCAACCCTTTTAGTAAGAAGTCATAGGTCCGGCTTCGGGTGTGCTTGCGGCTGTTCACCAGCATCTGCACCTTTTGAAAGGTCTCCGGGTCAATGATCGGCTCATGTGTTCCTTCCACCACCACCCAGTTTTCCGGTGATTGCCTCAGACATTTCTTGGATTTGTAGCTGATCTTCACCATGCGTCCCTGCACCATATTGCCGATGTAGGTCTCGTTTTTCAGCATTTCAGAGATCCGCTCACTGCTCCACAGACCAGTGTAGGGGCCAGGATTTCCAACCTTCCAACCGCAGTAGGTGGCTGGTGTTGGAATGCCTTCTTCGTTGAGCGTGGTTGCAATTTTACGGCAGCTCATGCCCGAAAGAGCCAGTGCAAAAATCCGCCGCACCACCGGAGCTACTTCCTCGTCAATGACGATCTTGTTTTTCTCGGTGGGGTGCATCTTGTACCCGTACATGGGCTTGCCGCCGATGAACTGCCCTTTCCGCTGCTTATCCCGCTTGACGCTCTTGATCTTCTTGGAGATGTCCTTGGCGTACATGTCGTTCATGATGGCACGGAATGGGGTAATGTCGTTGGCTGTGGAGTCTACGCCGGTGTCAATGCCGTCCAGCAGGGAAATATACCGAACCCGATGTTCCGGGAAGTACCGCTCCATATAGTGGCCTGTCATGATGTAATCACGGCCCAAACGGGAAAGGTCTTTGGTGATGACCATATTGACCTTTTTTGTCTCAATGTCGCCAATCATCCGCTGGAAACTGGGGCGGTCAAAACTGGTCCCGCTCCATCCGTCGTCTACATAGATGTCAAAGAGGGATAGCCGGTGCTGCTGAACAAACTCCCGCAGCAAAGACTCCTGGTTCTGGACACTCTGGGATGGTCCTTCGTTTTCATCCTCCTTTGATAGTCTGATGTATAAAGCCACATGGTAGTCCATGGGGTTGCTTATCTCTAAGTACATACCATACCTCCTGAGATAAGCGGCCATTCATCGCTTACATTGTACAATGGGGTACTCCATCGCAGCAAGGATGCGGCCAAGATAAAGCCGAAAAGATTCTTCCAAAATCTCAGATAAACTCTTTTCGGTATTGCAGTAAGTACAGTGCACAACAGGCAAGGTTCCTTTTTTCATACGTTTTCCCTCCTTTTGTTCATCGTATGTAGGGAACCGCTTCTTCTTGCCTGTCCTTCTACAAAAGAAAAGTGACCTGCTTTTTAGGCAAGTCACTCAGCGGTTTTCAATTTATATGTGAAATAGCTTCGAAATATCTTTTTATCCTTTTTGGGAACCATGGTGAATGGATCGGCCGAGTTAAGTTCTGGCTCGATCAGCAAACTCATTGAAAAACAGTGGGCGAAGAATTCTTTATTATCAACACAAACCAAGTTTAGATGAAGCAGAGCAGAAACAACCTGAAAGTCATTCGGTTGTACTTCCATCGTACTAGTCAACGCCAGATTGATAATGTGCCCGATTTCATGGAGCAGGATGCTTTGCGGGGTAGCTGAAAGATCTTTGTGCGGGACCAACAGATAAATATCTGCCTGTATCCTTCCGTCCGCACTCTGATAACAGCGACAAAAGGAATCTTCTGTTTTATGGGTTGCTGGGAGCAGAAAGATCAGTGTGTGGTGTTCTTTCCAAATGTGACGAGAGAACAGATAGGTTTGCTCTACCGCTCTCATAACTGTTTCAGCAGCTTCCAAGGAAATCGGTATCTTCTCTGTATCGGAGTAATGTTGCTCGATCTCCTGTGCTATTGCTGTCATCTGTCGCGCGTTTTCTACCCGATACCCGGAGAAGCTCCAGTTATGATACAACAGTAAGGTGTAGGCGATTTCTCCCTGCACGATACTCCAACTAGGGTGTTCATCTAAGAAGGCAGAGAAAATCTGCTGTTCATACCGAAGTTGTAGTTCTTGATAAAGTTGTACATAATCTGCTTGGCAATAGGCGTCTGCGATCTTTCGGAGAAACTGTGTCAGTTTCTCAAAGCTAGTTATTCGTATCATAGTAAGATTTCCTTTCGTGATAAAAAATCGAAAATCAAAGTTGGATGGACCATCCGCCTCCTAAGCGGAATGACTGTCGTTCGAATCCATTCTGATTAGCAAAAATTTCATCAGGAAATTTTGAAAACTAGAGCGCCGGAAAATCTCCGGCGCTCTTGATTATTTGATTGGGAAACTACAAAGCTTCATAAAACTCTTTTTGAAAATTCTGAGCACACTCTTTGCGGCAGGAGTCAATGACATGTCCATACCGTTCGGTAATCATTTCGGCCTGAGCGTGTCCGGAATCGCCTTGCACTGCCTTGATATTTCCGCCGGTCAAAATCAACTTATACGTGATGCTACTGTGACGCAGGCTGTGAAAGGTTACTTTGGGAAAACCTAATGTAAGAAGTTGCCTTTCCAGCATTCTTGGGAGTGCCTCTTCTTGTAACGGTCTGCCTGAAGAATATCGGAGGATCAGATCCGGTACATTCTTTCCACAAGGAGTTTGTTCCTTTTTCCAGTCTTGGAGCAGATCTATTACATGGGGCGGCAGGTAAACGGTACGGATACTGGATCGGGTTTTCGGACGCTTCAAAACAATCACCGTTCGCCCCTCATCAAACACGGCAGGAAATTGATAGAGAATATCGTTCCGGTCCAACGCCTGAATTGCGTCCTTCCGTACTCGTTTCAGCGTTTTATTGACGAAAATTGTGCCACTTTTGAAATCTACATCACTCCAAGTCAGCGCCAGGATCTCCCCTTTGCGCAGAGAGCCTGCAAATGCGAGATGAACGGCAATTCCAAGCAGAGAAAACCTGCTGTTTTGCAATAAGATCTTGATTTCTTCGTTGGACAGCATTTCCATTGGACAGGGAAATGCTTTTGGAAGTGTAGCTTTATGAAATGGATTGCGGTCTGCATATTCCCAAAGCACCGCTTGCTCAGATGCGCTGTGCAGCAATTTATGGACAGAGGACAATATCTGCGGTGTCATATTCTGCTGGTTTCTCATCCTGCTGTACAGTGTAGCAATGGTTTTAGGGCTGAATTCTGTCAGCTTCATGTCTCCGAAAGCCGGGAGAATGTGGTTTTGAATCAGCGCTACATGATTGGTATATGTGGAATAGGACCAATGAGCCCGTCCATAAAGTTCTACATACTCCTCAAGAAGCTCCGCCAGATTATCGGCATGATTTTGTAACCTCTCCTTCTGTTTTGTTTGTACGAGTTCAACTTGCTCTTTTCGATGCAGCGCCGCTTCGTAAGAATGATAAGTTTCCCAACGTTGCTTCTTCTTTCCACCTTCGTATGATGTGTAGACCACACTAAAGCTTTTATTTCGTTTCACAATGGATGCCATGATAAATTCCTCCTTTTCAAAATTTATCATAGCAGTTATGCATATCGAAAAGGAATGCATCGCTCAAATACAGCGCCATTTTGATTGATGAAATGAGTGATGTGTGGTATACTAAAAACAACGATTGACCCAGTGAGGTGTTACATGAGAAACCAAAAGCCTCCTTTTGAAATTACCAATCAAATGATTGACTATGTGGCGGAAATTGCGGAATTGGTGGGGAAACTATCGGCTGTATCTTCTCTTTCTGCCAATCCCACGCTGCGGCGCAGTAATCGGATCAGAACCATCCATGGTTCTCTGGCTATCGAGCAAAACACCCTTTCTTTGGAGCAGGTAACTGCTGTGCTGAACGGAAAGCATGTCCTGGCTCCACCCAAGGATATTGCTGAAGTCAAGAATGCCTACGAAATTTATGAGCGGCTGGATGAACTTGATCCCTATTCCGTGGATGACCTTCTGACTGCCCATGGCATTATGACACGGGGGTTGGTCGAAGAGTCCGGCGTATTCCGCACCCGTCCTGTGGGTGTGGTGGACAGCGAAGGACATGTCCTGCATTTTGGCACACTTCCGCAGTATGTTCCTAATCTAGTCATGGAGTTGCTGGACTGGGTAAAGATCAGCGAGGTGCACATGCTGATCCGCAGCTGTGTGTTCCACTATGAACTGGAACTGATCCATCCCTTTGCCGATGGAAATGGGCGTGTGGGCCGCCTGTGGCATACGCTGCTACTCTCTAAATGGAATCCGGCCTTTGCCTGGCTCCCGGTAGAGTCTATCATCCATGACCGGCAACAGGAGTATTACGCAGCCATCAACGCTTCCAATGGCGCGGGAGAGTCTACGGTATTTATCGAGTTCATGCTCTCAGCTATCAAAGCATCACTCATAGAAGTGATTGGCACGAGTAGTGAAATGAACGATGGAAAGATTGGTAAGGCAACCCTCCGCTGGAACAAGATTCAGGAATATCTAAAAACTCACGACTATATTATGAATGCCGATGTACGAGAACTGTGTGAGGTATCGGCTGCGACGGCGAATCGGATACTATCAAAATTGGTATCAGAGAGAAGGTTACTTAAGGATTATAAAAACGGTCACTGGATATATAAATTATAATCTTTTTTATCTTATTCATTAATGTAATCTCTGCTCTGCCACAACAAGAGGTTTACAAAGGAGAATAAATAATGACTCATTACAGTATATCACACTGGACGATTACTGATGACGATGGAAAATGTGGATTATTGCTGTTTGTCCAATCTCTAGAAGAATTACTAGCAATTCATAGTCATGATTCGCATAAAGTTCCAGCATTAAACTTTCATTATATCTGCTTTGAAATTTTAAATACAATTAGTCTTATTGAAAATGATGTTTTAGATAAAGGAAATCTTATCCCTCTTGTAGCTGAAATGAAAACATTATTTCAACAAGATTGGGTCGCACAAAAATTCCTTGGTAGTAATTTTGAAGCTATTTTCTTTAATAAAAATAGTAAGGGCGAGTATGAAAAAAAGCCTCTAAAAATGGAAAATAGCAAAGATGTCGAAGGAGCCCTTCCTCAGCTTAAAAAAGGAATTAAGTTTATTATTGAAGAATTAGGACGCAATAACCAGTATTATCTGGAATTAATAAGTGAAGCAAAAAATCAAATCATTAATTGTGGAAATGATTTGTTGAAATTAGATTCTTTGCTGGAGTTAACAAGGGTTATTGCATCCGAACTAATTAGGGCTTACTGAACAGTGGGAAAAAGCTCGGAAACCATTGAAAATACTAGGAAAAACAG
>CDTY01051896.1_pt1 | contig 57747 bp, 70 predicted proteins | sample 557731 | NCBI WGS metagenome assembly CDTY01 (sample SAMEA3182101, study PRJEB8094) | gut metagenome | biome: human; feature: gut; material: Stool; isolation source: human stool | place: Canada | collected 2013-02-12
GTTCCTTTTTGCTTGCCCAAAAAGGAACCAAAAAGGCACCAGGGGGCTTCCTTCGATGAACACCTGGCTTGCGCCGGTGTTCATAGGCGTCGCCCCCTGGACTCCCGTTTACGGGGGACGCCCTCCTGAGGATTTGGCATTTGCGTCCGGCGGCTCCGAATACAAGACCTTGCATTCTTCTTGCCCCGGGCCTTAGGCCCTACCAGACGGAAATTTAAGGTGTTCGCGCTGTACGGACACCGCCTACTCTGGCAGAACCGTGGCAGCCGGGCAATCGATGACGGCCGCACCAAACAGGTAGGCAGGCACCAGGCGGTGTATGATAGAAGCAACCCTTCACATATTTTGATGGCAAAAGGGCCTAAGGCCCGGGAGTAGAGGGGGGCACGGTCAAAACTTAGACCGCCGGAAGATACGAAAAACCCAAAGGGACACGCTCCCGTAACAGGGGGTCCGGAGGCAATGACTGTGAGCACCGCCGTAGGCAGGGTGCTCACCGGAAGCAGCCCCCGGTCACTCTTTGGTTCCTTTCTGGTGACACAGAAAGGAACCCGCCCCGCAGGGCGGAACCCTTTCTCATAAAATTTTATACTTTCTTCGCAAAAACAGTCTCTCCCGCCAAAACCGCCTCAAAAACAAGAACCTTCGGCAGCTCCTGGGGCAAAACCGCAAACAAATCCCCATCCAGAATCACAAGGTCCCCCTGCATGCCGGGCATCAGCCGCCCACGAACATCCTCGTCCCGGCTCGCCCAGGCCGCCCGGGAGGTAAACAGGCTTAGTCCCTCCTCCAGAGAGAGGGCCTGCTCCGGCAGGTAGGTGCGCTCCCCTGCCCGGTCCTGGCGGGTGACGGCGGCGCGGAGGTTGTCCAGCACATCAAAGGGTTCCACCGGGCAGTCGGAGCCGCCGCTCACGGCCAGCCCAAGTTCCAGCATGGAGCGCCAGTTGTAGCACTCCCGGGCCCGCTTCTCCCCCACCCGCTGGGTAATGATGCCCATGTCCTCCTCGATAAAAATGGGCTGGATGTAGGCCTGGAGGCCCAGAGCCTTCATCCGCGCCAGCAGAGCGGCATCGGTGATCTGGGCATGGACGGCCCCGTGGCGGGCCTGAGGCCAGGGGTCCCGGGCCTGGACCGCTTCCACCGCCTGGCACAGCTGCTCCAAAGCCCCGTCCCCGATAACGTGGACGGCCACGTCCATCCGGGCCGTGTGGGCGGCCTCCACCAGCTGTTCCAGCTCGCTGGGCGTGTAGATGGCCATGCCCTTCCACTCCGGGTCGTCCTGATACCCCTCCCGGAGCAGGGCGGTGCGGGCGCCCAGGGAGCCGTCCTGGAGGAGTTTCCTCGGCCCGGTGCGGAAAAGACTTTCCCGGTTCTGGGAATCCGACCGGACCGACAGGAAACGCTCAAAATCCCACGGAGCAAGCAGGCACTGCTCGTATACCCGCAGCGTCAATTCTCCGTCCTGTTCCATCTCCCGGAACAAGCGGACCAGACGCACCGGATCCATACCGGGCAGCACCTGAAGGTCGTCGGAGTGGACGCAGGTGAGGCCCTTGGCGTTGGCATCGGCTTGGCCTCTCCGAATGAGGGACTTGACCTCTTCATCGGAGAGAGGCGGTACCACCTGCATGTAGAGGCGCATTGCCTCCTCCCGCAGCAGGCCCTGCTCAAAGTCTACCTTTTCCAGAACAGACTCCTCCACTCCGGTAAGAGTTTTCAGCCGCTCCAGCATGGGGGTGTTGCAGGCGGCCACATGGGCGCAGCAGCGCAGCAGACATACCGGAACTTCCCGGGAAATCTGATCCAGGTCGGCCCGGGTGGGCATGCGCTCCTCGGCCAGAGTCTCCTGGTTCCAGCCCATGCCCAGCAGGTAAGAGGCCCCAGTCTGGGCCAGCTTGTCCCGCCCGCGGCGGATCATCTCTTGGATGGAAGGGACCCCTGCCAGGGGCAGGCTGTCCTGAAACAGAGCGTAGAGCAGAAGGTGCATGTGGGTGTCGTGGAAACCGGGGAGCACCTGGCGGCCCTCCAGGTCGGTTTTCTCGTCCCAGGGGAGTGCCAGGGCGTCCCGGTCGCTGCCCACAAAGACGATGGTGCCATCTTCTACGCCAATGGCCTGCTGCCGGTCTTTGCCGGGAACCATGGTGTCCACCTTGCCGTGATACCAGAGTCTGCGCATGAGAACTCCTCCATTTTCTTTTCTTAAACATATGATACGGCACGTTCCGCCAAAAATCCACCTGCTTTTTTCTTTCCGGCGGGAAATGCGGGCGGATGATATCCGCCCCTATGGGGTGCGGGAAAGCATAACAGGCCGATGGGGACAGCGGCCCCTACAGAACAAAAAAAGTGGGAGCGACGCAGAACATCGCTCCCACAAACAGGTTGCTTACAGTCACAGAGGGGAAACGAAGTTTCCCAGAAAGTTCTTTTGCGTACTTTTCTTTCAAGAAAAGTACGTCAATTCTCGGAGTAGCGGGACAGGAACTGGCGGGTGCGCTCCTCCCGGGGATGCTCGATGACCTGCCGGGCCGGTCCTTTCTCCACGATGACGCCGCCGTCCATAAACATAACCTCGTCGGCCACGTCCCGGGCAAAGGCCATCTCGTGGGTGACGATAATCATGGTGGTCTTCTGCTCGGCCAGGGAGCGAATCACTTTCAATACCTCCCCGGTGAGCTCCGGGTCCAGGGCCGAGGTGGGCTCGTCAAAGCACAGGATGTCGGGCTTCAGGGCCAGGGCGCGGGCGATGGCCACACGCTGCTGCTGTCCGCCGGAGAGCTGACTGGGGTAGTGGTCGGCCCGGTCACTCAGGCCCATTTTGGCCAGCAGCTCCCGGCCCTCGGCCTGGATCTCCTCCAGAATGGCCTTCTTGTTCTGCTTATATTCCGGCAGTTCCTGGCTGAGCAGCTCTTTGGCCAGGGTAACATTTTGCAGCGCCGTGTACTGGGGGAACAGGTTGAAGGACTGGAACACCAGACCAAAGTGGAGGCGCTTTTTCCGTATCTCGGTTTCCCGCTGAGTGGCAGGATCGCTGGCATCAAAAAGTACCGAGCCATTGACAGATATGGTCCCCTGGTTGGGTGTCTCCAAAAAGTTGAGGCAGCGCAGCAGAGTGGTTTTGCCGGAGCCGGAGGAGCCGATGATGGCCAGGGTCTGTCCCTGCTCCAGGGAGAAGCTGATGTCCTCCAATACCCGGGTGGGACCGAAATGCTTTTCAATATTGCATACTTCCAAAATTGCCATATTCGGTCCTCCTCATTACTGAAAGAATTCCATTTTCTTCTCCAGCTGGCCCAGCAGCAACGTGACCACGCCGCTGAAGATCAGGTAGTACACAGCGGTAAAGAACAGGGGCCACACCAGACCGGCGATGCCGGAGTTGCCCTTCATGAAAGACTCGCCCATCCAGATGACTTCCTGCAAAGCAATGACCCGGGCCAGAGAGGTATCCTTTACCAGGGTGATGATCTCGTTGGACATGGGAGGGACGATGCGCTTGATCATCTGCAGCAGGGTAATGTGGCGGAAGATCTGGAGTTTGGTCATGCCCAGTACCTGGCCCGCCTCCTGCTGGCCCTTGGGGACGCCCTGGATACCGCCCCGGTAGATCTCGGAGAAGTAGCAGGCGTAGTTAATGATAAAGGCCACGCACACGGCCAGCATCCGGCCTGACTCTCCGCTGGGCCAGCTGAACCACTTCTGCATACCGGGTACGTAGAACAGGGCAATGATCTGCAGCACCAGGGGGGTGCCGCGGATGATCCACACCAGCAGCCGGCATACCAGGCTGATGGGCTGCAGCCCCAGCAGCCAGTTGAGCAGGGGAGACATGCCGGGCTTCCGGAGAAACCCCAGCGGCGCCCAGCGGTTCATGGAACCGAAGCTGATGATAAGGCCCAGGGGCAGGGCTCCGATGAGGGTGATAAAGAACAGCTGCAGCGTCTTGAGAAAGCCGCTGTTCAGCGCCGCAAGCACAGTTTGGAATGTGCTGGAGGTGAAAAATTCGATCATGGTATCGTCCTCTCCGGGTGATGATGGTGGGGCAAAAGCCGCCGAAAGGCAGAGCGCGCATAAGACGCGCTCTGCCTCAGGTATGACTATGGGGAAGGAATTACTCCAGGATCACAGCATCCTGAAGGCCGTAGGTGGTGGCAGTCTCCAACACGGTTCCGTCGGCCACCTTCTCAGCCCAGAAGGTATTGAAGGCGTCTACCAGGTCGGAGCCCTGGCGGAAGCCTACGCCGTACTCCTCAGACTCCAGACCCTGGGCGTCGTTGAGGTTGAGGCTGTAAACCAGGTCGGCATAGCTGGTGCCCTCGCCGGTCATCTCGGCGGCCATCAGCACGTCGATGACGGCGGCATCAGAAGTGCCCGCGGAGACCTCCATCAGAGCGTTGGACTGAGCCTGGACGGGAACGGTGGTGGCGCCCAGAGCCAGGGCGGCATCCTCGCCGGCGGAGCCGGACTCCACGGCGATGTTCAGGCCCTCCAGAGAGGTGAGACCCTCGAAGTCAGCAGCCTTGTCGGCGGGATAAATCAGGGTCTGGTAGTTGGTGCAGTAGGGAACGGAGGTGCCCATAGCGGCCATGACGTCGTCGCTGAGGGTCATGCCGTTCCACACGCAGTCGATGGCCTTGGAGTTGAGCTCCTCCACCTTGTAATCCCAGGTGATCTCCTGGAACTCCACATTGACACCCAGGCTCTCGGCAAAGGCCTTGGCCATGTCGGCGTCAAAGCCGATCCACTCGTCGCTGCCTTCCTCTTTGTAGTCCATGGGGGCAAAGTAGGTGATACCCACCACCAGGGTGCCCTTGTCCTTCACATACTGCATATCGCTGGTCTGGGTCTGGCTGGAGCTGCCAGAGCCGGAACCGCTGGTATTGTCAGAGCCGGAGCTGCTGCCGGAGGTATTGCCGCCGCTGGAGCAGGCGGCCAGGCTTGCGCACAGGGTCAGAGCCAGAGCAAGAGACAAAAACTTTTTCATAGTATGTATCCTCCCAAACATTGAAGTGAGAAAGAGAGGGGGAGCCCCCCTGTTGCTTTCACATTTTAGCACGCTAATGTAATGTTGTAAAGGGGAACTTCCATTCCCTCCCCGTTTTTTCTCTTTTGTATAAAATGGCCGAACAAACTTGAGGTTACTATGTGGAAGATAAACAAAATTGGCAGCGATCCCTGGAAGCGGCGGCGCAATTGGGCCTGGAGTTGCATGGAATGTTCTCTTTTGGAGGAGAATAGAATGGGGGGCGGGACAACCGTCCCGCCCCTCTATTCTTTGGATGGAGGTTCTTACTTCATGCCGTTCTCATAGGACTCGATCATCTTCTTGACCATCTGGCCGCCCACAGAACCGGCCTGCTTGCTGGTCAGGTCGCCGTTGTAGCCCTGCTTCAGGTTCACGCCTACCTCGCTGGCAGCCTCCATCTTGAACTTGTTCATGGCTTCGCGGGCGTTGGGGACCATAGTACTCTTGTTACTGGACATGATTCGTCTCTCCTTTTTTTCTGTCTGTTTGTTGTGGATGTTTGATTCGGATGGAACATCCGCATCTATCTTTACCCAAACCAGCCTGGCTATGCGGAAAAGACGTTTCCTGATTTTGTTGTTTTTCCATGGCTTTCCATCGGTTAAAAAACGCACTGCTCCAGCACTGGCGGACAGGCTGATTGCTGGGGAGGCAGCAGGTTCATCACCGACACCTCGTAGGCGGTGCGCTCCTCACAGCGGTCGCCTAAATTTTTTGTGTACACCCGGCTCTGGAGCCGTCCCTCCAGCCCCAGCTGCTCCCCCACCTCCATCTGGCCGCACTGATAGGCCAGACTGCCCCAGGCGATGCAGGGCAGATAGTCGGAGCGGCCGTAGCGCCGGTTCACCGCCAGGATCATGTCGCAGATGGTGCGGCCCAGAGGGGTGCAGCGCAGACTGGGAGGCTTACACAGGGTGCCGGTACACACCAGGCGGTTCTGGTCCTCCCCCTGTTCCAGCAGCAGTTCCCGGACAAAGACGCTGATGACCAGGCGGCTGCCCACCCCGGTGCGGTTGTTGAAGGTGCGCACCTCTCCCCTTACTGTCAGCTCATCCCCCCGCTCCAGCCAGCCGTGCTGTTCCAGCAGAGGGCGGGAGATCACCGCGTTCACCTGGTCGGCGGCGCCGGACAGGCGGCTGACCAGCACGGGGACGGTAAAAAAATCCACGTCGTGGTTGTGGTGGGACAGAGCGGGGGGCTGGGCGGCCCGGCCGTGAAGAAGAATACGGTTTACGTCGGGGGAGGTCTGTTTCATGGCGGATCACACTCCTGAAAATCGTTTGTTCTTCCTCACTCTATGAACCGACTGGGCCGTGTATGTCCCAAAGCAGCAAAAAAGCGGCTCTCCCCAAGTGGGAGAGCCGCAAACATTGTGCATTTGTGGGGGTCAGCGGCCAAATCCGCCGCCCCGGCCACCGCTGAAGCCACCGCCCCGGCTGCCGCCGAAGCCGCCGGAGAACCCGCCGCCACGGCTGCCAAAGCCACCGCCGCGGGGACCGCTGGAGAACCCGCCGCCCCGGGAGGAGCCGCTGGGGCCATGGAAGCCGTTAAAGCCGCCGGGACCGCCCGGTCCGCCCGGACCTCTGGGACCTCCGGGAGGAGGAGGCGGAGGCCTCCGCCAGCGCCGCTGGTACCAGCCATAGCCGGGACCGTGCCAGAACAGGATAGGCCGGAATACATAGGGGGGATTGACCACCCCGTAATACCGCTGACGGTAGCTGGTATAGCGCAGGGAGTCCAGGATGGAGGCGATCACCACCAGGATGACCACCAGGGCGATCACGCTTATGATGGTGTCAGTTCTGCTGTTGTAGGACGAGCTGCCTTTGCTGAGATAGCCCAGGCCGTACTGGTCCACGTAGAATTCATTGACGCCGGTGAACAGCTTGACCACGCCGTCGCCGAACTTGCCCGCCATGGCGTCCTCATAGAGGTACTGATCCATGTAGGAGGATACCTGGCTGTCGGTCATGGGGTAGTCGGGACCTACCGCCAGGTAGCACTCGCCGGTGCTGGTGTTGATGACCAGGATGCCGTCGGCGGCAGCCAGCTCGATCTGGACGCCCAGGTCGTAGGCGTAGTCGTCGATCTTGCCGTCAATGGAGGTGCGGGTGGCCACGGCGATGAGGCTGTCATACCGCTTGACCCAGTTGGCGTTGAAGAGACAGATCTGTTCCTCCTGCTGGTCGGTGAGTACGTCTGCCTGGTCGTCGATCCACTTGGTGTAGGCCGCCGTGGACAGGGAGGAATCCAGTCCGGTAGACTGGGCCGTTTCCTCCACCGGGTCGGCGCTGGCGGCGCGCCACTGGCCGATGCCGATGGCGGCGGCGATCATGATGATGGTCAGGGCCACTGCCACCGAAGTTTTCTGGAAAAGTTTCATAGTCGGTTCCTTTCCGCTGTGTATACCCTGTGCGCTTGGCGTTGTCACGCTGTGCGCTTCGTGTTGTCACACTGCGGATTGGCCGCGCGGCCGGGTCGCTTTCCCTGCGACTCCGGACACAAACAGCCGGACGTTGTCCGTCTTGGTTTGTATCCGTCGCTCTGGTCCAAGCTCCCCTGCGCGGCTATCCTCCGCGCTTCGCTTTACCCTCTCAGCTCCAACAGCTTCTGCTTCAGCTCGCCCTCGATGCGGCCCAGCTCGGCCTCGGCCTCCTTGCGCTTCTGGCTGCCCTCGGTCTGGATCTTCATGACCTCATCCAGGGTGGAGATGAGCTGATTGTTGGTGTGCTGGAGGGTCTGGATGTCCACGATGGACTTCTCGGCCTCCCGGGCGGCGTCGATGGTGCCCATTTTCAGCATGTCCGCGTTCTTCTGCAGCAGCTGGTTGGTCATGTTGGTGACGGCGGACTGAGCGGCCGTAGCCTGACGGGAGTGCTCCAGGCCCAGGGCCAGCACCATCTGGCTCTTCCACAGGGGGATGGTGTTCACCAGAGAGGACTGGATCTTCTCCAGCATGAGGGTGTCGTTATTTTGCAGAAGCCGAGTCTGGGGACCCATCTGCACGGAGATCATGCGGGTGAGCTCCAGATCGTGGATCTTCTTCTCAAAGCGGTTGCACAGGTTGGCAAAGTCGTTGTAGGCCTGGGCGTCCTCCTGGCTGCCGGAGGCGGCGGCCTTCTGCTTGAGCTGCTCCAGGTCGTTGGTGCGCAGGTAGTTCAGGCGCTTTTTGCCCGCAATGATATACATGGTGAGCTCTTTGTAGTACTTGGTGTTCAACTCATACATCTGGTCCAGCATGGCGATGTCCTTCATCAGCACCACCTGATGAGATTCCAGCGCCCGGACGATCTTGTCCACATTGACCTCGGCCTTGGCGTAGCTGGCCTTCAGGGCCTCCAGGTCCTTGCGCTTCTTCTGGAAGAAGCCGAAGATACCCTTCTTCTCCTCTTCCTCCTCGCCAAAGCCCTTCAGCTCCACCACCAGGTCGGACAGAGCCTGGCCCACCTCGCCAAGGTCCTTGGTTTTCACGCTGTTCAGGGCGTTTTCCGAGAAGGCGGCGATGTTTTTCTGGGCGGCGGCGCCGTACTGGAGCACCAGGTTGGAGTCGGTGACATCGATCTTCTTGGCAAACTCGTCCACCATCTTTTTCTCGGCGTCGCTGAGCATGGACTCGTCCAACTTGACGGCGTTGGCGTCCCGCTGGGCCTGGATGGCGGCAGCGTCAGGCTGGGGAGCCTGGGGTGCAGTGGGCTCCAAGGTGAGCTCGGGGGCCGCCTGGGCGGCGGTAGGCTCCAGGGTCAGTTCGGGAGCGGCAGCGGCCTGAGCGGCGGCGCCGGAGGGATCTAAGGTCAGCTCGGGGGTCAGGTTCAGTTCATCACTCATGACAGGTTCCTCCTAATCGATGGTAGAAGTAGGGTATGTTTTTTACAGCTCCAGGGTCACGTCGCTGCCCTGGCTCTTGGTGGTTTTCTTGCCTTCTCCCGCCAGACCCTCCTGGGCCAGCAGGTTTTCCATGACGGTGATATCGGTGGAGATGTCCATGGCCTCGGCGCCGAACAGGGCGTCCAGCTGCTTGTCAAAGGCCTGGACGATGGTGCCCATCATCCGCTCCACCCGCTGTTTGGTGGAGTCAATGTTGTCGCCGGACACCCCCATGGCGTCCATGCGGTCATAGGCGTTGAGAATTTTCAGGGTGGTGGGCAGATAGTAGTCCAGGAAGCGGCGGATCTGGGGCAGCTTGGCGGGCTCCTTGATGACCTGGTCGATGATCTTGGAGGTGACCTCCTCCAGATGGTCGATCTGGGCGGAGATGGTCTCGTCCTCGATGCTGTCGTTGAGGCGGCGCATCTCACTCAGCGCCCGCTCCCGCTCCTTAATGAGGTTGTCGATCTCCGGGTTGCCGGTAGACTTGGGAGCCTCGGGCTTCTTCTCCGCTTTCTTCTCTTCCTTTTTCTCCTCCGCCTGGCCGGGCATCTGGTAGTGCTTGTCCGGGAAGATGGCCTTGCCTACCACAAAGGCGGCAATGGAGATCACCGCGCACAGCACATAGTCCATGGGCTGGCTCAGAGACAGGAAGAGGCCGAATACCAGCCAAACCACACCCACCAGATAAATGGGGATCGTGGAGCGTTTTACATGTTTTGCCATTGTACAATTCCTCCATAGCACGGGGAAAAATAGGGGTTCTTATGGTGCCCATTGTACCCTTAGGGGGCTGGAGGTGTCAAGGGATTTGCCCCGACCCGTAGGGATTTCCCGGAAAAGAGAAGGGAAAGTTTCGGTGGTATTTTACCCCTCCATTGACTTTATTCCACATTTTCGATATGATTGCAAATATAAAATTCCCGGACCGCGCCCCGGCGAGGCCCTTGGGGCAGTAAAGGAGACCAAATATGCTCACCCTGGAACAATTCAAAGCAGCCCGATCCGTCCTGCGCGGCGTCATCCGGGACACCAGCCTGATCCACTCTACCGCCCTGTCCAAGTCCACGGGGCACAATGTGTATTTAAAACCGGAAAATATGCAGGTGACCGGCGCATACAAAATCCGCGGCGCCTACTATAAAATCAGCACCCTCTCCCAGGAGGAGAAGGAGCGGGGACTTATCACCGCCTCCGCGGGCAACCACGCCCAGGGTCTGGCCTATGCCGCCCAGGCCGCCGGAGTGCCCGCCACCATCGTCATGCCCACCACTACCCCCCTGGTGAAGGTAAACAACACCAAGGACTATGGGGCTCAGGTCATCCTCCACGGGGAGGTCTTTGACGAGGCCGCCGCTCTGGCCGCCCAGCTGGCCGAGGAGAAGGGCCTCACCTATGTCCACCCCTTCAACGATCTGGGCGTGGCCACCGGACAGGGCACCATCGCCTATGAGATCTTCCAGGACCTGCCTGACGTGGACGTGATCCTGGTGCCCATCGGCGGCGGCGGACTGGCCGCCGGTGTGTCCACCCTGGCCAAGCTCTTAAACCCCAACGTCACCGTCATCGGCGTGGAGCCGGAAGGCGCGGCCTCTATGAAGGCCAGCCTGGAGGCGGGCCACGTGGTCACCCTGCCCACCGCCAACACCATTGCCGACGGCGTAGCGGTGAAGACCCCGGGCGATCTGGTCTTCCCCTATGTACAGAACAATGTGGACCACATCATCACCATTCCCGACACCGAGCTGGTGGACGCTTTCCTGGATATCATGGAAAAGCACAAGATGGTGGTGGAAAACGCCGGCCTGCTCACCGTGGCTGCCCTCAAGCGCATCCAGGGCAAGGGTCTCAACGTAGTCTCCGTCCTTTCCGGCGGCAACATGGACGTCATTACCATGGCCTCTCTGGTGCAGCACGGACTCATCAACCGGGGCCGCATCTTCACCTTCTCGGTGTTGCTGCCCGACCGTCCGGGCGAGCTGATGCGGGTGTCCGGCCTGCTGGCTCAGGAAAACGGCAACATCATCAAGCTGGAGCACAACCAGTTTGTCAACATCAACCGGCAGAACGGTGTGGAGCTGAAGGTCACGCTGGAGGCCTTCGGTCAGGACCACAAGAAGCAGATTCTGGATCATTTGGTTCAGGCGGGGTATCAGGTGAAGGAAGTAGACACTGCGGACTTCTATAATTAAAGAAGGCTTCCGCCCTGCGGGGGGAGATGATGTGCCTTTCTGAGCGATCAGAAAGGCACGAAAGAATCGCCGGGGGACGGCTCCGATGAGCGCCTCCGCGCAGCGGGCGCTCATAGTCCCCTTTCCCCCGGACCCCATTTACGGGAGTGTGTCCCTTCGGGTTTATGTATGTTCCCGGCGGGCAAAATCAAGATCTGTTTTTGTCCTACTCCCGGGCCACTGGGCCCTTTTGCCATCCAAATTTGACGGCATTGCCACTTTAACATACACCACCTGCTGCGTCCCTACCTGTTTGGTGCGGCGAACAGTGCGTGCCCGAATACGGACCAGCTGCCACAGCTTTTCTGCACCAGGCGGTGCTATTTCAACGGTATTTCTTTCAAAGTTTAAATATGTAGGCCCTAGTGGGCCGAGGCAAGTGGTATCACAGATCTTGTCTTCGGGCCGCCGGAAGGTTTTAACCAAGTCCCCAGGAAGGCGTCCCCCGTAACCAGGGGTCTGGGGGGCAGATGACTGTGGGCGCCCGCTGCGCGTAGGCGCTCACCGGAATCAACCCCCAGTCACTCTTTGGTTCCTTTCTGGTGACACAGAAAGGAACCCGCCCCGCAGGGCGGCATCCCCAGAGGCAAAGCGAAGCTTTGCGGAAAGCTTTTTTGCCTACTTTTTTCTCGAAAAAAGTAGGCGGGGCCGCCCGACAGGACACAAGGTCCCATCGGGCGGGTATTCAAAAGCGGCGGGCCGCCGGGCCGGGGAGGTCCGGCAGTGGGGCCGTGGGCACGGCCTGGAGCGAGTATAGCAGCCCGGCGGCGCCCCGGGAGGATGGCCGCCCTCCCTCTCCGCCTGTCATCCTATGCAGCGGGTTCCTGTCCGGTCCCGCCAGTATTTGAAAGTGAGGAATCGTCATGATCAAGATCGCCCCCTCTATTCTCTCCGCCGATTTTGTCAACCTGGAACGGGACATTAAAAAGGTGTCCTCCGCCGATTACCTCCACGTGGACGTGATGGACGGCTGCTTTGTGCCCAACATCACCATCGGCGTCCCGGTGGTCAAGTCCATCCGCAAGTGCACCGACATGTTCCTGGACGTGCACCTGATGATCGACAAGCCCCTGCGCTACATCGAGGACTTTGCCAAGGCGGGAGCTGATCTGCTGTCCATCCATCTGGAGGCCGACCACCCCACCCGCATCGCGGAGGCCCTCAAGGTCATGGGTGAGTGCGGCGTGAAGAAGGCGGTGGCCCTGCGGCCCATCACCTCGGCCAATGCCATCCTGCCCTACATCGAGGAGCTGGACATGGTGCTGGTGATGACAGTGGAGCCCGGCTTCGGCGGCCAGGCCTTTATGGAGTCCCAGCTGGACACCATCCGCCAGGTGCGCGCCATCATCGAAAAGTACAACCCGGCCTGTGAGCTGGAGGTAGACGGCGGCATCGCTCCCAAGACCGCGCCCCTGGTGGTGGAGGCGGGCGCCAACGTGCTGGTGGCCGGCTCCGCCGTGTACGGCAAGGAGGACATCCCCGCCGCCATTGCCGCTCTTCGCGTATAAATGGGTTGATTTAGGGGAAAACGAAGTTTTTTCCAAGTTCTTTTCGTCCTTTTCTTTTTCGAACAGGACAAGGAGGTTTTTTCTATTATGCAGTACTTCCCCCCCGCTCTGGAAAATCTGGTGGAGCAGTTTGCCAAGCTGCCCGGTGTGGGCGTGAAATCGGCCCAGCGACTGGCTTTTCACGTGCTGTCCATGCCCGAGGATGAGGCGGCCGCCTTTGCCCAGGCCATCCTGACGGCCAAATCCACCATCCACTGCTGCCCGGTGTGCCAGAATCTGACCCAGGGCGAGGGACCCTGCTCCATCTGCTCCAGCCCCCGGCGGGACGCCTCCACCATCTGTGTGGTGGCCGACCCCAAGGACGTGGTGGCCATGGAGCGCTCCCGGGAGTACCAGGGGCTCTACCACGTGCTCCACGGGGTCATCTCCCCCATGAACCACGTGGGCCCCGACGACCTGCACATCAAATCCCTGGTGGAACGGGTGTCCGCCGGGGGTGTGGACGAGGTCATCATGGCCACCAACCCCGACACCGAGGGGGAGGCCACCGCTATGTACCTGTCCCGGCTGCTGCGTCCCTTTGGCGTGAAGGTGACGCGGCTGGCCTACGGCATCCCGGTGGGCAGCCACCTGGAGTATGCCGACGACGCCACCCTGATGCGTGCCCTGGAGGGGCGGCGGGAAATGTGAGAGAGAAGAAGGAATTTTCGTGCGAGCACTCCCGAAGCCGACTAAACTCACCGTCCGGTATCTGCGGTCGGTGACCTTTCGACTGGCCGTCTTTCTGTTTGTGGCGGCCCTGTTCCTGTGGGCCCCGGATTGGCTGGATTTCACCGCCGGAAAGCCCTTGACCGTTCCCCTTGTGCTGCTGTGGCTGGCGGTGGCGTGCTCCATGCTGGCCCAGCTCAACCCCAAAAGCGCTCTGACCGCCGGGTGCATGAAGCAGTACCCCAACCGCTTTGACCCCGTGGCCAACTACTCCCGCCAATCCCTCAAGGAGGCGGTGCGGCAGCAGAACCGGGGCGCGGTAAAGGTAGCCGTGGTGTGGCTGGCGGGCAACCTGGTGTTTGGAATCCTCTACTGGCGCAGGACCATCGGCGTGGCGGAGCTGGTGCTGCTGTGTGCCTTTTACTACCTCAGCGACCTCATTTGCGTGCTGTTCTTCTGCCCCTTCCAGACCTTTTTGATGGGCAACCGGTGCTGCGTCAACTGCCGCATCTTTGCCTGGGGGTCCTGGATGATGGCCACCCCCATGGCCTTTGTTCCCCACTGGTTCTCCTGGAGCCTGGTGGGATTGGGGCTGGTGGTGCTGGTGGTGTGGGAGGTGCGGTTTCGCCGCTACCCGGAGCGGTTCTGGTTCGGCTCCAACAAGCTGCTCCAGTGCGCCCACTGCCAGGAACAGCTGTGCCGGTATAAATTTCCGCGTTCTCCCCGCTTTCGCGGGTAAAAAATAAGGTGGAACAGCCAACGCTGTTCCACCTTATTTTTTTCACAATCGGATGGGTACCGACTTTCCCATTGTCAGCGACTGGGGCGTAACGGCACAGTCCATGGCCAGAATTTCCACCCCTGCCTGGGCCGCCCGGCGCAGGGCCTGCCCAAACTCCGGGTGGGTGACATCGTTGGGGGCAAACCAGCGCACGTTTTCCATTTGGATAACAAAGCACACCGCCGCCTCGTAGCCCGCCTCCCGGGCCTTCACCAGCTCGTCCAGATGCTTCACCCCCCGCAGGGTGGGGGCGTCAGGGAAGCGGACCACGCCGTCCTCCTCCAGCGTGACTCCCTTGACCTCCACAAAACCCCGGCTTTTTGATGACTCCCAGTAAAAATCAAACCGGGAACTCCCGTATGTAGTCTCTGGCCGCAGCAACGTCAGCCCCTCCCGGAAGCCCCCTGCCGCTGCCCACTCCCCAAACACCTTGTTTGGGGCCTGAGCGTCCATATTGATGAGCCGGTCCCCTTTTTCCACCGCAATGAGGTCAAATTTGGTCTTGCGGGACGGATTTGGGCTCTCCTCCAGCCAGACGGTGGCTCCGGGTACCAGCAGTTCCCGGCAGCGCCCGGTATTTTTTACGTGGCAAACAAGCTCCTCGCCCTCCGCTTCCACCCGGGCCACAAAGCGGTTGGGCCGGGAGAGAAAGCGGGCCGGGAGGATTTTACCATACTGCATCTTGTGTTCCTCCGCCGTTTTCTGGTATGATATAAGATAAGCGTCCGGTCAAAGCGAGGGCCGGACCCAAATTGAGTATAACCCAGGACCGCCGCCGGGGCAAGTCCCCGGGAACGGTCGGGATAGGAGGAAGCTGTATTATGCCTGAAGCAAAAAAGCCTGCCATTGATCTGCAGAAGATTTCCAACCCCCAGCTTGTGGAGGCTCTGGCCACCCTCCACAAAGAGAATACCCCCCTCAATCAGGGTAAGGTGCTGGACCTGGTGCTCCACCACGCGTCCTTCCTGGCCCCGGTGATTTTGGCTCCTGTGCCCAAGGGAAGCAATGTGCCTCCCCAGCTCCAGGGCAAGACCGCCATCCAGTTCCAGCTCATCACCACCAAGGACGGCCGCCCCTTCTTCCCCGCCTTTACCGACTGGGAGGAGCTGCGCAAGTTCAGCAAGCTCAAGGAGCAGCGGGTGGTCATGCTCCGCTTTGACAACTACGCCGAGATGGTCCTCAAGGACGACCGCACCGCCGGTATGGTGATCAATCCCCTGGGCCTGAGCCTCACCCTGGACCGCAAGAGCCTGGAGAACATGGCCCGGAAGAAGGCCGAGCTGGCCCGGGGCTATGCCGAGGAGCAGGTGGAGAAGGACACCCAGGTGATGGTGGGCGACCCGGAAGAGGAGCCTGAGGAGCTGCTGGATGCGGTGTGCGAGCTGGCCGAGAAGCGGGAAGAGATTCAGCGCCTGTGGCTGCGGGAGATGGTGCGCCAGGACGGCATGAAGCGCTATATCATCGTGGTGGACCACACCGGCGAGCAGGCTGAGGTCTTCCAGGCCATCGCCCAGGCTGCCGCTCCCCACTTCGGCAAGCTGCCGGTGGATATGATCCCCTACGGCACCGGCTTTGCCGACGCCGCCACCGAGGACGCCATGCCCTTCTACGTCCGGGGAGAATAAAAAAGGACCGCAAGTGCGGTCCAGAGAATGTTACAGGGCGGCCAGCTCCCGGATGGTGTCTTGAATGGTCTTTTGGGGCAGATAGACGGCCGCCATTTCGCTCAGCTGAGCCAGCGTGAGAGAGCCGGCCGCCTTGGCCATGGGGTGCTTGAGATAGGGGCCGAACCGGCGCTGAAGCACTGCCTTGGCCTTGGGGTCGGCCATGAGCTGGGAGAGCGTGATCTGATTGCGCTTGAGATCCATATATGTTCACCTCGTCCCCATCTTATGCGCCCCGGGGAAAAAGGTTCGTCGCTTGTTAGCAAGGAGGTCCATCATGGGACGCAAGAAAAAATCCAACTTTTTGGTTTCCGCCCACCACACCCTGCGAAAAAAGAGTGTGGTGGCCGCGGTGTACATTGTGCTGCGGCTGCTGGTGATCCTGATGATGGTGGCACAGTTCTTCAACGGCAACTTTGAAAACGTCTTTTTGTGTATACTGACGCTGATTCTCTTTCTGCTGCCCACCATTTTTGAAAAGAGCCTGCAAATTGACCTGCCCAACGCGTTGGAGATCATCATTTTGCTGTTTATCTTCGCCGCGGAAATTTTGGGCGAGATCCGGGCCTTTTACACCACCTTTGCCTACTGGGACACCATGCTGCACACCATCAACGGCTTCCTGTGCGCCGCCATCGGCTTCTCCCTGGTGGACATGTGCAACCGCAACAAGCGAGTCTCTCTGTCCCTCTCTCCGGTGTACATGGCCATCGTGGCCTTCTGCTTCTCCATGACCATCGGCGTGCTATGGGAGTTTTTTGAGTGCACCATGGACCAGTTCTTCCTGCTGGACATGCAGAAGGACACGGTGGTGAACGTCATCTCCTCGGTGAACCTGGATCCCACCGGCGGCAACACCCCGATAGCCATCAAGGGCATCACCGATGTGATCGTGGTGTGCGGGGATGAGCAGATCCCTCTGGGTGTGGGAGGCTATCTGGATATTGGCATCCTGGACACCATGAAGGACCTGTGGGTCAACTTCATCGGCGCGGTGGTCTTTTCCATTGTGGGCTATTTTTATGTAAAAAGCCGGGGCAAGGGCTGGTTTGCCCGCAACTTTATTCCCCAGGTGCTGCCCGAGGACGAAACTTCCAACCCTCAGGAATAATCTGCGGAAAAGAGTGCATACTAACCTCATCCACTGTGAGGAGGTTTTATAACAATGGATCAGAACAACAATCACATTCACTGCACCGTGGACAGCTGTGTCCACCATTCCGCCCAGAACGCCTGCTCTCTCAACCAGATCCGCGTGGGCTGCTGTGAGGGCAACCCCACCAGCTGCAAGGGCACCGAGTGCGACTCCTTCCAGCTGAAGTAAAAACCCATAAAAAAGGGCCCGTCCAATCGGACGGGCCTTTTTATGTTGTTTACGCCAGATGCAGGCCGTAGAATCCCACCAGAGACAGGGCCATAAGCCCCGCGGTGATCAGCTCCAGCGGTGCGCCCCGGAAACTCTTAGGGCAGCCGTCTACGTTCAGGTCCAGACGCAGTCCGGCAAAGCTGATCAGGGCGATGGTGGCGCCCAGACCGCCAAACAGGGCGAAGAGCAGAGCGGCGCCCAGGTTGTATCCCCGCTGGGAGATAATGAGGGCCGCGCCCATGGCGGCGCAGTTGGAGGTGATGGAGGACAGGCTCTCGTCCAGGCGGCGGGACAGCTCGGGCACGCAGGAGTGCAGGAAGCTGCGCAGAGCCCACACCACCAGCGGGCCTACCAGGGCAAACACCAGGGTCTGGTAGTAGTTCAAAGCAAAGTGGTACAGCAGATGGTCGGCCACCCAGGTGACCAGGGCGGTGAGGGTCATCACCGCCGTCAGGGCCGCGCCGGTGCGGCCCGCCTCCAGGGGGTGGTCAAAGGCCTGGGTACGGGTGCCGATGCCCAGACAGTTGACCAGAATAAAGTTTTCCGACAGCAGGGCGGCCAGAGCCACCCCTGCCAGGTATACAGCGGTCATAGGACTGCCTCCTTCCATTTCCGGGGGAATTGGGACTTACACTTCGCCGTCCACATATTCCACACCCTCCGTATCCAGATTGGCCACAATGGACAGGGCCTGGTTGACGCAGTCGGTGACCGCGTCGCAGGTGGCGGTGGCGCCGGAGATGGTATCCACGGCGTTGCTGCCCGAGGAGCGGATGGTGCCCGACTTGCCCTTGTACTGATCCAGATAGTCGCTTTCCAGGGCCTGAGTACCGGTGCTGAGGGTCTCGTTGTGGCTGGTGATGGCCACGCCGGTAACCTCGCCGTTGGTGTTCACGCCCACCACCGCGGTCATCAGACCGCCGAAGCCGTGGGCCTGGACCTCCACGCAGTAACCCACCAGGCCGTCATTGTTGTAGCCGGCGGTGATGCTCAGGGCGCCGGAGGCCCGGAAGGGAGTTTCCGTGCGGGTGGTGGCCTGAGGCATCACCTGGGACAGCAGCTCCTGCTGGAGCTTGGTCTCGGTGCGCACGGTGGCAAAGTCGGTGAGCTGGTGTACCCCAAAGACCATGCCGGCCATCAGGGCCACGGCCACAGCCAGCACGCCCCACTGGCGCACCTTCAGGCGCAGCTCATCGAGGTACCCTTCGCCGGGCATGGTGCCCTCTCCCGCCCGGGAGAGCAGCCGCAGCTGGGGCTTGACAAATTTGATCTCGGCCAGGCTGGCACGCACCTGGGTGATCTGTTCCCGGGTGGCGGCAAACCGGCCCACACCGAAGCGCCGGGGCATGCCGGTGCGGTCCAGCAGCCATACGCAGCAGTTCATGGTGAGAATGGCCCAGCCCACCCCGTCAGGATAGGAGCCAAAGTAGCGCAGCAGCACGGTGAGAAGGCCGCACCCCACGCCAAACAGCACCTGGCCCCGGGGGGTAACGGGGGTGGTGGTGTAGTCGGAGGCCATGAAGATGGCGCCCAGCATCAGCCCGCCGCTGAAGAGCTGGGCCAGCATCCAGGCCACACGGCCGCCGTCTCCCTGGGGAAACAGGAAGGTGAGCAGGGCCACGGTGGCCAGGAAGGCCAGAGGTGCCCGGGGCTGGATGACCCGGCGGGCCACTAAGTAAAGGCCGCCCAGAATCAGCATCATCACCGCCACGCTGCCCATGGCGCCTCCGTGCTGGCCCATCAGCAGCTGGCCCACGCTCTGAGGGGGCAGCTGGCCGTTGTGGAGGTAGGACATGGGGGTGGCGGAGGTCACCGCGTCGGCGGTGGACAGCAGGCCGGGGTGCTGGAAGGCGTCCACCCAGTTGGTCATGATACCGGGGAAGGTGGCCAGCAGCATCCGCCCGGCCAGGGCGGGGTTCATGAAGTTGCGGCCCAGGCCGCCGTAGAGCTGCTTGACCACCACAATGGCAAACACGCCGCCCAGCACCGGCGCCCAGTAGGGGGCGGTGACAGGCAAGGTCATAGCCAGCAGCAGTCCGGTGACGCAGGCGGACAGGTCCTGGGTAGTGTCGGGGAGCCCCCGCAGGCGGCGGTAGACGTACTCAGACACCACGCAGGTGATGACGCTCACTGCCGTCAGAGCCAGTACCCGGATACCGAACAGGTATACCGCCATGCCCAGGGCGGGCAGCAGGGCCACGATCACGTCCAGCATGGTGCTGGAGATGCTGGACACCTGAGCGATCTGGGGAGGCTGGCGGCGGATGACAGGTCTCAGCTCAGTCATGGGATGCACCTTCTTTCTTGGCCTGGCGCATCAGGTCCATCAGGGGAATGTGGGAGGGGCAGATGTAGGAGCAGCACCCGCAGTCCATACAGTCCTCCAGGTGCAGGTTGTCCAGCAGCTCCTTCTCCCCCAGGCGCATGGCCCGGTAGACCAGAACGGGGTTTAAGTCCATGGGACAGGCGGAGACGCAGTGGCCGCACTTGACGCACACCATCTCCGGCTGGATGACGTTGTGCTCCTGGGCTGTGAGGCACAGCAGGGCGTTGGTGTTCTTCACCACCGGGGCGTCCAGGTTTTCCTGGATCATGCCGTTCATAGGGCCGCCGGTGAGGGTGATGGCGGCCTCCTCCCGCAGGCCGCCCGCCGCCTGGAGCAGGCAGCGCAGCGGGGTACCGATGGGCACCCACAGGTTTCGGGGCCGGGCCACCGCGCCGCCGCTGACGGTCACCGCCCGGTGGGTCAGAGGCTCACCGGTGAGCAGGGCGTGGCGGATGGCGTACACGGTGGCTACGTTAAAGACCGCGCAGCCCACATCCAGGGCGGACTGTCCCGGAGACACCTCCCGGCCGGTGACAGCGCGGATGAGTTGCTTTTCCATCCCTAAGGGGTAGCGGGTCTGAATAGTGACCAGTTCCACCTCCCGCTTTTTTCGGCGCAGGCGGCGCTCCAGAAATTCCACGGCGTTGAGCTTGTCTCCCGCCACCACCAGGATGGCCTTCTCGGCCCGCACCAGGCGGCTGAGCATCTGCACGCCCTGGAGGATCTGGTCGCCCTTCTCCAGCAGCAGGCGGTGGTCGGCGGTGAGGTAGGGCTCGCACTCGGCGGCGTTGACAATGAGGACCTCCGTCTTGCCCACCGCCTGGCGGATGCGCAGGTGGGTGGGGCTGGCGCCGCCGCCCAGGCTGGTGATGCCCGCCTGGCAGATGCGCTGGAGGGCCTCCTCCCGATTCATCCGCTCCCAGTCCATGGGCAGGGGCAGGTCGGGATAGGGGGTGTTCTTGAAGTCATTTTCAATGACCACCGCGTCCCACTTGCCTCCCCAGGGGTGGGGACGGGGCTCAATGGCCTTCACCCGCCCGGACACGCTGGCGTGGACGTATACCCCGTCGCCGGTGGGCTTGGCGATGACCTGGCCCACGGTGACCAGGTCGCCTTTTTTCACTACCGGCTCCGCGCCGCCCTCCGCGCACATCACCAGAGGGATGACCACCTCTTTGGGCGGCTCCTCCAGGGGCACGATGGGCTTGCGCCGGGTGCTTTCCTTATGGGAGGTGGGGTGTACCCCGCCTAAAAATCGAGTTCTCATAGCTTGCCTCCAAACCCCTGGTGACAGGGGGCAAAATGCCTGTGGATTACCCGGGGAACCACTGCTCCAGGATCTGGGCCACGCCGTCCTCCCGGTTGGAGGGGGCGACGAGGTCGGCGCACTGGAGCACATCCGGGGCGGCGTTGGCCATAGCCACGCCCACTCCGGCCTTCTGGATCATGGTCAGGTCGTTGGTACCGTCGCCAAAGGCCGCGGCCTCCAGCAGGTCCAACCCCAGATGGCGGCACAGGGCCTCCAGCGCGTCCCCCTTGGTGGCTCCGGGTGCGTTGAGCTCCAGATTGGTGGGCAGGGAGATGGACTGGATGAGCTGGGGGAACTGCTCCGAGAGGAGCTTCATGGCCTGGGGCCGCAGCTCCAGGTCGGGGAAAAAGGACTGCATCTTCTGCACCGTGTCGCCGCCCTGGGCCATGGCGGCGGGCAGATCGTCCACCGGCAGGCGGTTGGGACCGATGATCATGCGCACCACCGGGTCGGGGATATAGTGCTCCAGGTGATCCAGGAACTTTCGGGGCATGATCCCCCGGTCGTTCTGGTAGCAGTCCACGGTGCAGCCCAGACCCTCCAGCAGGCGGTAGACCGCCTGGGCGGTGTCCAGGGGGATTTCGGCCCGGTAGAGGACCGTGTCGGTTTCCCGGTCATACACCTTGGCTCCGTTCATCAAAATGAAATAGCGCAGGAAGGGCAGCTCCTTCAAAAAGTCGGGCACGCCCCCGAAAAACCGGCCGGTGGCGATGACCACCTGGGCGCCGGACGCAGCGGCGCGCTCCAGGGCGGCGCGGCTGCGGGGGGTGAGATGCTTTTTCTCGTCGAGCAGGGTGCCATCCAGGTCGGCGAGAATGAGCTTGGGCGCCATGGCTTAAAACCTCGCGCCGCCGAACTCGGCCAGCTTCAGGTTCTTGTTCCGGTCCTGCACCCACTGGATGGACCACTGGGAGGCGAACAGCAGCAGCTGGTTGCCCTTGTAGTCCTCCACCAGCTTGGCGTCGCCCGGCAGCAGCAGGTCCTCCTCCTTGAGGGGCTGGGCGTCCTCATCCTCTTTGACGATCCAACGCAGATACTCGTAGGGCAGGCCTTCCTTGTACAGCTCCACGTTGTACTCACTGCGCAGGCGGTACTCCAGCACGTCAAACTGCAGGGTACCCACCACGCCCACAATGACCTCCTCCATGCCGGTGTAGGGGGTCTTGAAGATCTGGATGGCGCCCTCCTGGGCGATCTGCTCCACGCCCTTGAGGAACTGCTTGCGCTTCATGGTGTCGATGGAGCGGATGCGCTCAAAGTGCTCGGGAGCAAAGGTGGGGATGGGGTCGAACTTGAACTTCTTGCTGGGGGAGCACAGGGTATCTCCGATGGAGAAGATGCCGGGATCGAACACGCCGATGATGTCGCCGGCGTAGGCCTCCTCTATGATCTCGCGCTCGGCGGCCATCAGCTGCTGAGGCCGGGACAGCCGGATCTTCTTGCCGCCCTGGACGTGGTAGACCTCCTTGTCCGCCTGGAACTTGCCGGAGACCACCCGCATAAAGGCGATGCGGTCCCGGTGGGCCTTGTTCATATTGGCCTGGATTTTAAAGACGAAGGCAGAGAAGTCCTCGTCAAAGGAGTCGATGATCTCGTCTCCTGCCTTTCGGGGCAGGGGCGCGGTGGTCATGCGCAAAAACTCCTCCAGGAAGGGCTCCACGCCGAAGTTGGTGAGGGCGGAGCCGAAGAACACGGGGGACAGCTTGCCGTGGCGCACCCGGTCCAAATCAAAGTCGCAGGAGGCGCCGTCCAGCAGGTCAATCTCATCCACCAGCTGGTCCCGCTTGGCAGCGCCGATGAGGTCGGCCAGGGCGGGGTCGTCGGGCTCAATGACGGTGGCGGTGGCCGCCTTGGCGTTGGTGTTGGAGGTGAAATGGATGACCTTCCGGTTCTGGCGGTCGTACACGCCCTTGAACTCCTTGCCGCAGCCGATGGGCCAGTTCATGGCGTAGGTGTCGATGCCCAGCTCCTTCTCCAGCTCCTCACACAGCTCAAAGGGGTCCCGGGCCTCCCGGTCCATCTTGTTGATGAAGGTGAAGATGGGGATGTCCCGCATGGCGCAAACCTTGAAGAGCTTCCGGGTCTGGGCCTCCACGCCCTTGGCGGCGTCGATGACCATGACGGCGCTGTCGGCGGCCATGAGGGTGCGGTAGGTGTCCTCGGAGAAGTCCTGGTGGCCGGGGGTGTCCAGAATGTTGATGCAGAAGCCCTCGTACTGGAACTGCATCACGGAAGAGGTGACGGAAATACCGCGCTGCTTCTCGATCTCCATCCAGTCGGAGGTGGCGGCGCGGGTGTTCTTCTTGCCCTTGACCTGGCCGGCCTGGGCGATGGCTCCGCCGTAAAGGAGGAACTTCTCGGTAAGGGTAGTCTTACCGGCGTCAGGGTGAGAAATGATAGCAAAGGTTCTTCTGCGCTTGATTTCAGACTCGTATTGTGACATATCAAAACCTCCGATGGAAGGAATGGGGGAAAATGGGCCTATAAACAAGTTATTTTACCATATTCCGCTCCTCCACACAAGGGGGCGGAGAATACAAAAACGCCCGAAACAGCGGGGCTGTTCCGGGCATTATTTTGAAAATCGTTATTTTTCCGCCCAGTTTCCGGTGGCCTCGGCGGTGAGGTAGGCGTTGATGAAGCCGTCCAGCTCACCGTCCATCACGGCGCCGATGTTGCTGGTCTCGTAGGCGGTGCGGTTGTCCTTCACCAGCTGATAGGGCATGAAGACGTAGGAGCGGATCTGGCTGCCCCACTCGATCTTCAGCTGCACGCCCTTCAGGTCGGAGATCTTCTCCGCCTTCTCCTGCATCTGCAGTTCCACCAGCTTGGCACGCAGCATCTTCATACAGTTGTCCTTGTTCTGAAACTGGGAGCGCTCCTGCTGGGAGGCGACCACAATGCCGGTGGGCTTGTGAATGAGACGCACAGCGGAGGAGGTCTTGTTAACGTGCTGGCCGCCGGCGCCGCTGGCGCGGTAGACCTGCATCTCAATGTCCTCGGGGCGGATCTCCACCTCCACGTCCTCGGGCAGGTCGGGCATGACCTCCACGGAAGCGAAGGAGGTCTGGCGGCGGGCGTTGGCGTCAAAGGGAGACACGCGCACCAGACGGTGCACGCCGTGCTCACCACGCAGGTAGCCGTAGGCGTTCTCGCCCTCAATCATAATGGTGGCCGACTTGATGCCCGCCTCGTCGCCGTCCTGGTAGTCCATGATCTGGTAGGTAAAGCCATGGCGCTCGGTCCAGCGGGTGTACATACGGTAGAGCATCTGGGCCCAGTCCTGGGCCTCGGTGCCGCCGGCGCCGGGGTGGATGGTCAGGATGACGTTGGAGCTGTCGTACTCGCCGGTGAGCAGGGTCTGCAGCCGGGCCTCCTCCATCTCCTCTTCCAGGGCGGCGTAGCCCTCTTCCAGCTCGGGGACCAGAGACTCGTCCTCAAACTCGTTGCCCATCTCGCACAGGGCCATCAGGTCGTCCCAGTGCTGCTTGCGCTTATGGTGCTTGTCCACCTTGGTCTGGAGGGTCTTGATGCGCTGCTGCACCTTCTGGGCCTTCTCCAGGTTGTTCCAGAATCCGTCGGCGGCCGACTCGGCCTGGAGCATATCCAGCTCCCGCTCGGCGCTCTCCAGGTCCAGGGCCTGGCCCAGCTTCTCCAAGGTGGGGGCCAGATTGTTCAGCTTGACTTTGTACTCGTCGAATTGAAGCATAGGGTCCTCACTCTCTTTAACAAAAATAAACTTCCCGGTGGGGAAACATGAAAATTCAGCTAAAATATTATATCTGACGCGGGAAGAAAAGTAAACCCCCGCAGGAAAAATCGGGGATTTTGGCACGCATTACCATTAGGTTACACAAGGTCAATCGACCAAGTGTAACCTAATTTTTTTATCCGTTTGGAGGTGAGGACATGGCCGACTATGCTTTTAGGACCATTGGGGACCGCGTGGAGATTCAAAAAATGTGGGAAAAGGGTTATTCCCCGAAAAAAATTGCAGAGGACACCGGAAAGTCCCTGGCTGTGGTCTACACGGAACTTTCACGAGGCCGGGACGGGACGCGGCTGCCGGATCAGCGCCTGCGGTATAGTGCGGAACTGGCCCAGCGCCGGGTCCAGCAATCCCTGGAGCGTCGGGGCAGAAAAGCCCGTAAGCCCACCGCCAGCGAACAGACGGCGAAACAGTGAGCCGTCGGAAAGGATATGCCATGAAACGAAAGGAAATTAAGTGGCGGCATGAATTCCACGGGACAATGACCGGGCGCCAAGACGGGATTATTTTTAGGATCTATCGAAAGTGGGACGCACCGGAGCAAGGCTATACCGTGAGCTGCCATGACACGAAGAAAACGGGAAGAACGATAAACACGGCGGGACACATGACCTTTACCTGGGAGGAGGCCGTGGAGTTTTGCCAGCAGATTGCCGCCGGCGAGGTGGACCTGGAAACCATGCGGGCCAAATTTGCGGCGGATGACGCGGCCAAGGAGCGGACGGCGATCCGACGGTCTATCGAGGAGGCCAAGCGATTCCAGGAGGAACTGGAAAAAGCGGGAATTTCCTACCGGATGTTGCTGCACCTGACGGCATTGCAGCAGGAAATGGACGGACTGGCCCACAACATTCTCCTGGGGTTTGAACGTGGGGAGGGTTGGCCGGATGGGACCTGACGAAAAAGGCATGGAGACAATAACGGCCTATGTGGATGGGGAACCAATAGCGGCGGAAGCCGCTATTGGCCCGGAAATCGTGATAGGCCCGGAACAGATTGAAAAAGCAACAGCAGACATTCAAGCGGTATGGGAAAGCGTGTGCCGGGTGGCTGATATTGTGACGGAGGCTTTCGGAAAGTGGATCCGTTCAGTGGTAGCGCAGATTGAGGAAAAGCACGAACTGGAAACCGCTCTACGCTGGGCGTCATGCTATTACCGGCCAGCGTTCAACCGATACCGACACACCAAGAAAAAGAGGACCCGCAAGAAGTACGAAAAGAAGATCCTGGCCTGGTATCGGGAGGAGGTCCTGTAAATGTTGCGGCTGACGGCAAGCAAAACCAAGTTATACACACTTGTTCAGAAATATGTGGACAACCTCCCACCCATGCGGAGCGGGACACAGTTCACCAAGTACCCGCGCACCCCGGACTATGCCCTGGACTGGATCACCCCGAAATGGGACAAGGCCCACGCCTTTTTCTCCACCTGCATGGGGCGCCCTCTCCTCTCCATCGAAATCAAGGACGGGGAAACCGGGAAAACGGTGAGCCGGGAGGTCTACAACCTGGACCTGCAGGATCTCCGAGATCGCGGAATGGTAGAGGAATTTGTGACGGCTGCGGAGCGCCGGAGGCTGGAAAGGGGTGGCGACAATGGCGGACTTTCTCCCGCTACCTGATCGGCAATACACCGTGATTTATGCGGATCCCCCGTGGGAGTACAGACAGCACGGAACCACGGACAAAAGCCGGGGGAACGCGGCCAAGCATTACCCCACAATGTCCACCGAGGATATATGCAAATTGCCGGTGCGGAAAATTTGCGGGGGGGGGGCAGCTTGTTTCATGTGGGCAACTTTCCCAAACATTACCGAGGCCGTCAAGGTTCTGGAGGCGTGGGGGTTCACTTACAAAACCGCGGCTTTCGTGTGGATCAAGAAGAACCGCAAGAACGGCGGAAACTTTTGGGGCATGGGCGCATATACCCGCGCAAATGCGGAGGTTTGCCTGCTGGGCGTTTCCCCTGGATTCCGCGCAAAGGATCGGATCCGTAGTCACCGGGTCCACCAAGTTATTGAGGCACCTTTTGAGGGACACAGCAAAAAGCCGGACGAAACACGCCGGCGGATCGTGGAACTGCTGGGGGACGTGCCCCGGCTGGAAATGTTTGCGCGGGACCGTGCCCCAGGCTGGGACGCCTGGGGAAATGAGGCCCCGCCGGAAGAATAGGAGGACGCTATGCCATACATTCAACGGACTATAAAGGCCGGGCGCACAAAGAAACATTCCACCCGCCTGCAGGTGGGCATGGAGGTAGTCAGAACGCCGCAGACGATTTACGGAACGGACGACGATGGGAAAAACATTCACCGCCCTATGCGGGGAACCGTCGAGTACATCCACCCGCGTGGGAATTTCCATACCGTGGCCTTTGAAGTGCGCGGGAAGATCATCAAAGAAAGTTTTCAGGGGGTAGCAGTATGAACCAGAGAGCAAAAGCGGAGTTTATGAAGATCTGGACCGAGCGGGTCCGGCGGGACTATGCGGACACCATGCTGGAGTGGCTGGAGCGCGAAACGGACTTTTTCGAGGCCCCGGCCTCCACCAAGCACCACGGGGCGCACCCCGGCGGCCTGGTGGAACACTCCTTGAACGTGTACCGACGCCTGCGGAATATCGTTTGCATGGAAACCTATGGGGAAATCACTTCCGGCCTGTTGGCGGAGGACGTGGAGGAAACGGTGGCGATCCTGGGGCTGCTGCACGACGTTTGCAAGGTGGGCGTGTATCACGTCGAAACCAAGCGGCGGAAGAACCAGACCACCGGATTTTGGGAGGACTACCAGGTGTATGTGTTCCGGGATCCCCTCCCCCTGGGGCACGGAGAAAAGAGCCTGTACCTGATCCAGCGGCACATGGACCTGGAACCGGAGGAGGCTATGGCCATTCGCTGGCACATGGGAGCCTATGACAGCGCGGTAAAGGGCGGCGCCCGCGACATGGGCACGGCCATGGAAATGTCGCCGTGGGTGTGGCGCCTCCAGGAGGCGGATATGTGTGCCACGTTTGTGGATGAACGGGAGGAACCGGAGGAATGAAAAAGAACCTTTGCAAGCCGTGCGCGGTGGCAACCGCCGCCCGGCGGGATCGTGAGGTCCAGCAGTTGCCGGGCCGGTGCGAAAAGATCACCTGCGACAAGTGCGGGCGGCGGCGGTTTGGCCTGCCTTATGAGGTTAAGCGGAAATTTTTCACGGGAGGAGGCGCCAAAAAGTGAGCCAGAGAAAAGCAAAAGAATACCGCCAGGCCATGGAGCAATACCACGGCGTGGTGGAGGACGTGGACGACCTGAAACGCCGGATCGGGGCCATGGAGGCCAGACACAACCGAGAGGACCAACTGGCCGCCTACCAGCGCCGCAAGGCGCGGCGGGAGTGGGAGGAGTTCCAGGCCCAGCAGGCGGAGCGAGAGGAACGGCAAAAGCGCCGGCGGCAGGAAGAACGCCGCCGCCAGATTGCCCGGCAGCGGATCGCCGTGCTGGCCCTGGCCATCCTGGCCGTGATCGTTATGCTGGCCCTGGCCATCAAGGCCACATCCGACGCCAAGGCGGTGGAGTACACCCCCACGGCCACGCCGGTGGTGGATATTCAGCCGGAAACGGTGGCTGTTCTCTCGAACCTGTGGGACGGCGAGGGCGAGGACCCCATGGAGGCGGAGAAAATAGAGGCGGCCCTGTTGGCCCAGGGATACCTTTCTGACGCGGTGCCCATCCCCTACTACCTCCAGGACATTATGAGGACTGCCTGCCGAGAATACGGCTGCCCCTACTCCCTGGCCCTGGCTGTGGCGGAAGTGGAAAGCCATTTTGACATGGACGCCGTGGGCGCCGCCGGCGAGGTTGGGATCATGCAGTTAAATCCGGGGCCGGAAAATACATACTGGATCAACCTGGAGGCGGAAACAAACCAGGATCCGACCACACCGGCGGGAAACATTGTTTGCGGGGTTTACCTGCTGGGAACACACCTGGCGAATTATCAGGACATGGAAAAGGCCATCATGGCCTATAACATGGGGAACGCCGGAGCGGAACAAGCGTGGGAAAACGGTATCACTTCCACGGAATATTCCACCAATGTGCTGGCCGCTGTTGAGCGGTGGGAATGTACCGTGAACGCATGGGCCGGGGAATGAATACACCTGCGCCAAACTGGACCACCCACGCCTCCGCGGTGGCCCGCTCTAGGAATGAGCGGTGGAACGCGCCGGGGACCGCAAGGGTGGTCCACCCCAGCCGGGGCACCATAGTGGTGCCATGCGGATCCCCGTATGCTGCCCTACTATGCGCGGCAGAAGTGTGGGGCTGCGACTGGCTGGACATTCGGGACGCAAAGGTGTGGCGGGCTGAACCTGGGGACCAGGTGGCCACCCGCCCCTACATTATATAAAAAGGAGGCCGAACAAATGCTGATCAATGAAAACGGCCTTGTGCGAGCCATAAAGAAAGCATACAAGGCCGGGGGCTACATCGTAAACAACCTGGGCGACACCATGGCCATTTACACCGACGCATGGTTCATTAAGTGCAACCGCGCCATACTCCCCCGCAAGGCGCTGGCCGTTATCGTGGAACACATGGGCATGATCCCGGAATTGGGCGCCCCGGTTTCTGTACTCAAAGGCGAGGACCCCCAGCAGGTCATGGAGGAGATCGCAAGGACCGATTTGGACGGCTGGTGTACCGGAGAACGTAGCGACGACGTGACCATGGTGCCTGTGATTATGCAGGGGTATCAGATTTTCCAGACCGCCGGCGGCGGCCCGTGCTGGGGCTGCCCCCTGGGGCTGCTGAACATGATCGAGCGGGACGTGGCGGAGCATGGAGGGGCGGACGTCGTGGACAACAACCGCCTGCTATGGACCGGGGACGGAGAGGCTGTCGCCATTTGCACCATCCGAAAGGCCACGTCAAGCTGGGCCAAAGAATGGGAGCGGGTTGTGTGGACTGCCCTGGAGGGCGTAGACCTCCACAAAGAGGAGGTTTGACCATATGACTAACTTTGACCGGATCACCGCCTCCCCGGAGGCCCTGGGCGCGTTCCTGGCCTCCCTGCCGTGCCTGGGTGGACCATGGGACGACGCTTTCCACCGCCATTTCTGCGACCATTGCGAGGCGGAGAACTGCGACGGGGAAAACTGCCACCACCCCACGGAGCGGGACAACCCCCTGTGGTGGCTGAAACAGGAGGCCGTTTCGGCCCCGTGATTATGGCGCCCAGTGGGCGTGTGAAATAAAGGAGGACAATCCCATGTTGTATATCAGACACACCGTTGAGAACACCATTACCTGGCCGCAACTGAAAGCGGCGGTGGAGGCCGGGAACGCGCCGGCGCTGATCAACCCCTTTAATGAGATTGACATTTTACTGGAGAACGGCGAACCTGTGACCCTGGTGGCCGGTGCCCACCTGCCCCCGACGGAGGACAAGCCCGCCGGCCTCCGCTTCATGTTCAAGGACTGCCTGGCGGAGCCGTACAGAATGAACGACGACTGGACCAACCGGGGTGGCTATCAGGCTAGCAAGGGCCGCCGGCACGTCCTGGAGGACATCTATCCCCGCCTACCTGCTGACCTCCGCGCCGTGATCCGCCCCCGCAAGATCGTGGAGATTATCGGCGGAAAATCCGTGGAATATGAGGATCCCCTGTGGCTGCCATCTGAAACGGATATGTTTGGCCGCGGCCCTGAGAGTTGGCAGAACGGCGCGGTGGACGGCCCGGAGGACTTCCAACTGCCGATCTTCACCACCGAGCGGGACCGCGTGAAGCAGCGCCAGGGGTATGGCACCACGCCGTATTGGTGCCGTTCCCCGGATTCCGGCACCTCCACCACTTTCTGCCGTGTCTACACCGACGGCAGCGCCTACTACACCGACGCCTACTGGTCTTGTGGCGTGGCCCCCGGCTTTGATCTCTAATCCTTATATATCCAGAAATATCCAGCCGCGCAAGCGGCAGAGAAGAACCCAAGCAAAAAGAAAGCCACCTGCGCCTGGTGCTGACAACACGGCGCAGGTGGCGATATAAGCGACGGGAAAACCGTCCGGGATACCTATATTATACCATCCTCCCGGACGGTGTGCAACACGAAAAACTGACGGGGCCGCGGCCCCGTATAGCGTCGGTAAGACGTATTAGTAGAGTGACCAGCAGACCAAAGGAGGAGTACACCGTGGCCTATGTCCATAGGCGGGTGAAAGCTGGCCGCACCGTCGAACACAGGAAAATGCAGTCTTTTCGTATCCACACCAAGGGGGTACAGAGGGGACCAAACCACGGGACCACATCCGAAAAGCAGGCCAAGATTAACGAGCGCGTGGCAGAGGAACGCCTGCGCTGGGATCTCAACGCCAATTTCGACTATCGGGATCTCCATGCCGTCCTCCACTACTACGTCAAGGACAGCACCTTTGAGGAGGTCCTGGAGGACAAGGCGGTTTTCCTCCGCAACCTGCGGAAACTGTGCCGGCAACGGGGGGTCAAATGCAAGACCGTGGTGGTGATAGAAACCAAGCGCATGACAAACCCCCATATACACGTTATCACCAACCGGATGGACCCGGAGATCATCACCGAGGCATGGGAGGACGTCCCCAGGGGCGGCGGCGGTATCAGCTTCAAGCCGCTGGACCGACGGGGAAACCACGCAAAACTGGCGTCCTACCTGGTCAAGGAAAGCCGCTCCACCATGGAGAAATACCGGGAACTGGGGAAACGTGGCAAGAGGTACACGAAAAGCCAGAACATGGTCAAGCCCGTGGTTACATACGAGCGGGTGGCCGCGTCGTCCTGGCGGAAAGAACCCAAGGCCAGCAAGGGGGCCGTGCTGTATATGTTCGACGACGGCGCCACCAGCAGAAGCGGGTGGCATGAAATCAGCGGATACCCGTATCAAGAATATTTCGAGATTTTCAACGAATAAGAGGGGCAAGCCTATGAAAGTTTACATAGCCGGGAAAATCGCTGGAGATCAGCGGTATAAAGTGAAGTTCAGGGAAGCGGCCAAGGCCCTGGAGGCTGCGGGCCATGTGGTCTTGAACCCGGCCACGCTGCCGGACGGCCTGACCGACGCGGACTATATGCGGGTCTGCATGGCCATGGTGGACGTGTCGGACGTGGCCGTGTTCTTGCCGGACTACCGGGAAAGCCGGGGCGCCATGGTGGAATGGGCATATTGCCAGAGGATTGGAAAAGACTGTGCCCTGTACCTGGACATGACGGGAGGGAGAACACGGTGAAAGATTTTTCGGAGGCATACAAAGAGGCCCACGCCAAAGAGTGGGAATACATGGAGGCAAAGCGGGCCGGATGGGCGCAGCCGGGCAAAAGAACGCGAGAAAACCACGCGATCTTGATTCCGCGAAAGGAGGCCGTGGACATGGCGCGGGACCTTGCCACGGCGCTTTACGGGAAAGAGGTTTTCCTGATCCGGGCGCTGAACCTGCAGGGGTTCATGGTGCAACTGGCAACCGGAGAGCATGACGCCGTAACGTGCCCGGAGTGCAGCCGCGTTTTCCGCGCCGGGTGGATGAAAGGACGGTGCCCGTATTGCGAGGCGGAACAGGCTGCCGCCAGGTATGTGGACGAAATGAGAAAGGCGGCGAAAAAATGACCGGGGCACAAATCAACATCCTGGAGGAGATCATTGTGGACAACTTTGCCGGCGGCGGTGGCGCCTCTACCGGGATCGAGTTGGCCACGGGCCGGGTGGTAGACATTGCCGTGAACCACGACCCTGACGCCATACTTATGCACCGCACGAACCACCCCCACACCACCCACTACCAGGCCAGCGTGTGGGACGTGGACCCCGTGGAGGTGTGCGGGGGCCGCCCTGTGGGGCTGGCCTGGTTCTCCCCCGACTGTAAGCATTTCAGCAAGGCCAAAGGCGGAAAGCCCGTAGACAAGAACATACGGGGGCTAGCCTGGATCGTCCTGCGGTGGGCCGGTACGGTCCGCCCCCGCGTGATCATCCTGGAGAACGTGGAGGAGTTCCAGACCTGGGGGCCGGTCCGCAAGGGAAAGCCCGTCAAAAAGCTGTCTGGCCAGACGTTCCGCAAATGGCTGGACCAGCTGGAGGCCCTGGGGTACGTCGTAGAATGGCGGGAACTGGTGGCGGCGGACTACGGGGCGCCCACCACCAGAAAGCGGTTTTTCCTGGTGGCCAGGTGCGACGGGCGGCCCATTGTATGGCCGGAGCCGACCCACGCCCCGGCGGACAGCCCGGAGGCGGAGCGGGGCGAGAAACAGCCCTGGAGAAGCGCGGCGGAGATCATCGACTGGACCCTGCCCTGTCCCTCCATCTTCGACACACGGGAGCAGGTGCGGGAAAAGTATGGGTTGAACGCCCAGCGCCCCCTCCGCCCCAACACCATGCGGCGGGTGGCCCGCGGCGTGGACAAGTTCGTGATCAAGTCTGCCAACCCGTTCCTGGTGATCGTCAACCACGCCGGGGAGTTCCGGGGCCAGGGTATGGGTGAACCGCTCCAGACGATCACAGCGAAACACGGCTATGGCGTGGCCTCCCCGGTCATGGCGCCGCTGACCATGCACAACAACGAGAACGCCACGGGCACAGCCATCACGTCCCCAATAAACACCATCACAGGAACCGGCGCCGGCGGACACCAAATGCTGATCACCCCAACCCTGGCGGCCATCGGCCAGACCGGCGGCGGGGATCGGTGCCGGAGCGTGGAAGAACCGACCCACACCCAGGTGTCAAAGGCGGAGGAGTGCGTGGTATGCCAGGCCATGATCCAGTATCACACCGAACAGACCGAGCGGGTGCGCGGCCAGGCGGTCACGGATCCGATTATGACCATTGACGCCTCCAACAGATACGGGATCGCCGCGGCCACACTGACCAAGTATTACGGCACGGACCAACACGGCCAGGCCGTCCGCGATCCGCTCCACACCATCACCGCAAAAGATCGGGAGGGCGTAACGGTAGCCAGCCTTTCGGAATTCCATGGAACAAGCGTGGGAACATCCCCCAAAAAACCACTGGGCACGGTGTTAAGCAAAGACCACCAGGCCGTACAGACTGCCCACATGGTAAAGCTGAAAGGCACCAACCTGGGCGGGCCGGTCATGGACCCGGTGCAGACCATCACCGCCGGCGGAGGCCACCATGGCGTCGTCACAACCGAGATCGTGAAAGCGGGAGCGGGTGCGGATCTCCGAAACTGGCCTAAAATCCGGGCGGCCCTAAACGAATTTTGCGGCTACCGACTGGAGGACAACGAGGTGATCCTGTTCCTGATTGGCGGGGCGTGGTATTTCATGGCGGACATTGGCCTGCGTATGTTGACACCCCGCGAACTGTACCGGGCCAACGGGTTCCCGGACGACTACCAGATCGAGCGGGACTACATGGGGCACGTCTACGGCAAAACCAAACAGGTGGCCAGGTGCGGCAACGCCGTCCCGCCTCCGTTTGCCACGGCCCTGGTGCGGGCCAACCTGCCGGAATGGTGCGACCAGGAGATCAGAACAATGGCGGAATTTGAAAAGGCGGTGGCAGTATGAACGGAAAAATTACCACATTCGAGTGGCGGGTGGACCATTTCAGCCTGGACCAGATCGCGGAGAGCGGCCAGACGTTCCGATGGAGGCGGAGAGGGCCGGAAAGCTACGCCATCCCCGCCGGGGATCACTACTGCGTGGCATACATGACCGCGCCGGACCGGCTGGCCGTCCGCTGCCGGGAGGGCCTGGCGGCCTGGTGGCGCTATTACTTCGGACTGGGCGACGAATACCCGGAATACTGGCGGGCCATTGAAACCTGGGCGGAGCGGGACGGCCCGGACGCCTACCTGACCAGGGCGGCGGAGGCCGCCAGCGGAATGGCGATCCTACATCAACCCGCCTGGGAAACCATGGCCAGTTACATGGTGAGCCAAAACAACAACATTCCCCGGATCAAGGCCACCGTGGAAAAACTGTGCCGCAGGTTCGGCAAACATATCACCACGCCTGACGGGGACGAATATTTCACATTCCCGGAGCCGGGGCTATTGTGCGACGTAAACGACCTGCAAGGCCTGGGGCTGGGGTATCGGGACAAGTACCTGGCAGGAATGGCCCAGGCCGTCGCCCACGGTGGCATAGATCCTGCCAACCTGCTGGCCATGGACTACGACAGGGCAAAGGCCGTCCTGAAAGCTGTGCCGGGGATCGGTGAGAAAGTGGCCAACTGCATTTTGCTTTATGGCATGGGACACCTGGAGGCGTTCCCGGTTGACACCTGGATCCGCCGCGTCCTGGATCGAGAGTTCCGGGACGGGTTCCCGGCGGAGAGGTACGCCGGTTTCACTGGACTGGTTCAGCAGATTATTTTCTATTACGAACGGGAGGTAATGAACAATGCACGAAACAAAAATTGACTGGGCCACCATGTCGTGGAACCCTGTGACCGGGTGCCGCCACGGGTGTCCCTATTGCTACGCCCGGAGAACGGCCCACCGCTTCGACGCCGGCATGGAGGACCCCGCGCCGCTGACGGGCGGCCTCCACGTCCTGCCGGAGAAGATCAAGGGGACGCCGTACCCATACGGGTTCGAGCCTACCCTGCACCGCTACCGCCTGAACTTGCCGGAACGCCAGGCGGAGCCGCAGACCGTGTTTGTGTGTTCCATGGCCGATCTTTTCGGGCGGTGGGTGCCAACGGACTGGATCCGGGACGTGCTGGACGCCTGCCGCCGGGCGCCCCAGCACCGCTATATTTTCCTGACCAAGAACCCGGCCAGGTATTTGGAATTGGACCACCTGGCCCTCCTCCCGCATGAAAATAATTTCTGGTATGGGTCCACGGTGGCCAATGAGGACGCGGCGGCCATGTACCCCATGCCCTGGGCGAACATCAACAGCTTTTGGTCCATGGAGCCGCTGCTGGGGCCGGTAGATATGAGCGCGGCGGAGGGATTGCCCATGTGGGTGATCCTGGGCGCCGAAACCGGGAACCGGACGGACAAAGTGGTGCCGCGGCGGGAATGGGTGGACCAGATTGCCGCATTTTGCGAGGAAAACGAGATCCCCGTGTTCTACAAGGATAACCTGCGGGCCTACTTCCCGGATCTCCCTGCCTCCAAATTTCCATGGGATGAACCCACGGAAAAATGGGCCGCGCACTACATGGGGCGGTTTGAGAGGCAGGTATAAAATGGCCATCAATGTCACCGACCTGCCGCCCAAATACCAGCGGCAGGCCATGGAGAAATACATGGCGCAGCAGGCGCGGCGGGGGCCTACACCTCCCGCCGCTGCCGTGCATGATCGGACAAAGGAAAGCAAGTATCACAACACCCCCACCGAGCGGGTGACAGCCAGCGGGGCCGTTCTACACTTCGACAGCCAGAAAGAGGCCCGGCGCTATGACGCCCTGATCCTCCGCCAACAGGCCGGGCAGATCCGGGATCTGCGCCTCCAGGTGGATTTTACCCTGCAAGAAGCATACACAGACCTGGAGGGGCGCCGGGTGAGGGCGATCCGATACAAGGCGGATTTTACATACTATCGTCCGCCGGAGGACGGGAGCCATGCCGCATACTGGGCGGATCGTGCTGGCGCCCCCTGGGTGTTGGTGGTGGAGGACGTGAAAAGCAAGGCAACCCGCACCAAATTGTATCTGACCAAGCGCAAAATGATGAAAGACCGTTTTGGGATCGACATAACCGAGGTGTAACAATGAGCAAAAAGACAACGGGCGCGACCGCCGAGCGCGAGGCCATCAAACGCTACTTGCAACAGTACCGGGTGGCACGGCAGAAAAAGCAAATACTGGAGGAGCGCCACCGCGTACTGGCCAACGAACTGAACGCGCCGGCGCCGGGTTCGGCGTTCCGAACCATGCCGACCTCCCACCCGGCAAAGACCGACGGGGCCGTGTCCGTTGTCTTTCGGATCGCAGAGGTTGAGGAACGAATTGACAAACAGCGGGAGGAAATGGCCGCCGCCGTCCTGCAGGTTATGGACCTGATCGACCTGCTACCCCAAAATTCAATGGAGCGCACGGTGGTGGAACTGCGGCACATTGACTGCAAATCCTGGGAACGGATAGCAAGCGAATTGTATTTGAGCCGATCCGCCATTTTCAACTACTACAACAACGCACTGGAAACCCTGCTGGAATATAAGCGCACCCGGAAGTTGGTAGCGGATTTTGTGGCCGAGGAAAAGGCGGACAGAGAAAATCAACCGCCAAAAGCCGGGGCCTGAAAGTGTGGACACATTTGGACTTTTACCTGTGGTATAGTGATACCATGGAAAGCAAAGGGGCACGGGGAACCGGCCCGACAGAATGAGGGGCACCAGGTTAAAGCCTGGTGTCCCCTTGCTTTCCAGACCATGGCCGGGGGTATGTTCCACGGGGGGCTTTCCTTCTTTCACCTCCGTTCGCCGCGCTGCTACCCGCGGCGCCCCGGCCCAACCCAGCCATGGGCGGCCAGCAACCAGGCCGCCCATGGCCTCCCGTAACCGACGCGCCACCCCCCACCCATTAGGTACTCCCTGCGGATCCAAGAGGTGCGGGGCAAGGAAGGCCCGGCATTTTCGCCTATGAGAAGCGAAAAAAACCGGGCTGTTACGTTACGGATTTAGAAAAACGCCCCGACGTTATACCCCCCTTTAGGGGGTATAAGCCGGACCGAAAGGGAAGCCAAAAAACGAAAACGCCAAGAACCGGGAAAACGAAACCGGCGGGGCCACCCACCGCCTGCCGCGCCTGCAATCCTACGCCCCCAGCGGGCCACGCCGTAGGGCATGGTCAGGGCGGCGGAGATTGGAGCCGCCGGCCAGGAAAAGGGGGTGCTGCCGGTGGCGGGAAAGAGCGGAAAGAAAACCGAAAAGCCGGCGGTCCTGACCGGCACCGTGCCGGAATGGGCCAGCACGGCGGCCATTGCCAAGATCCTGGGCAAAACCGTCCGGCGCGTCCAGCAGTTGACCCAGGAGGGCGTCCTGGAAACCGAGATCCCGCCTGGCGGCGGGGCGCGGAAATATCGCACCTGCGAAACCATCCAAAAGTATATTGCCCACATTGAGCAGAAAGCCCAGGAAACCGGGGAAAACAGCCGCACCGCAGAACTGAACCTGAAAAAGCTGCAGGCAGAGGTTGAACTGAAAGAAAGCCAGGGCCAGCTACACCGTCTGAAAACGGCGATTGCGGAGGGAAAGTATATCCCGGCGGATCAGGCCAGCGACGAACTAGCGGAGTTCATGGCCAATTTTAAGCGGTTCGCCATGAATATCCCCCCGCGTATGGCGGGCGCAATGTCCGGCTACGCCGACGCCCTGACCGTTCGCACCCTGGAAAAAACCATGCGGAAAGAACTGGAGAACCTGCTGGCGGCCTTTACGGACGCCGGCGCCCAGGGAGAACAGGAGAGCGAACCGTGAAAAAATTTACCTGGGAGCCGTACACGGTGCCCCAGTGGATCTATAAGGCCATTCAGGCTTTACGGCCCGTGGAGCGCCTGCCGGTTTCCGTGTGGGCAGAAAAAAAGCGCACATTAACCGGCGGCGCCATGCCAGGCCCCTGGCGAAACAGTGTCACCCCCTACCTGGTGGAAATCATGGACGCCTTTTCCGACGACACGGTGGAGGAAATTATTTTTGTAAAGCCCACCCAGGTGGGCGGCACCACGGCCATGGAGAACATGATCGGGTCCCTGATCGACCAAGACCCAGCACCCACAATGGTGGTGTACCCCTCCGACGATCTGGCGGAGGCAACAGCAGAAACCCGACTGATCCCCATGATCAAGGCCAACAAAGACACCGCCGACAAGTTCCGGGAGAATGAAAGCAAAAAATTACAGCTGAAATTCCTGGATATGTGGATCTTTCTCACCGGCGCCAACAGCCCGGCAGACCTGGCCAGCAAGCCGATCAAAGATCTTTTCATGGATGAAGTGGACAAGTTCCCTGCGGCCTCCAAGCGGGAGGCCGATCCCGTTTCCCTGGCGCGGGAACGCACCAAGACATTTTTTAACCGCAAGATATTCATGGCCTCCACCCCAACCCTGAAAACCGGCCACATTTGGGTGGCAAAGGAAAAGGCGGACGTGGAAAAACACTATTTTGTACCCTGCCCCCATTGCGGGGAGTACATCGAACTTGTTTTTGCACAGATCAAGTGGCCGTCCAAGGAGGACGTGCCGGAGAACACGGACCGGGCCGACATGGCCACCTATGTCTGCCAGAAATGCGGGTGTATCATCACAGATCAGGACAAGGCCAAAATGCTCCAGGCCGGGCGGTGGCAGGTGGTCCGCCAGAAAAGCCAGCACCCCCGGAGCGTGGCGTTTTGGATGAATACCCTGTATTCCCCCTTTACCCGCTTTTCTGATATTGCGCGGGAGTTCATGCGGAGCAAGGACGACCCGGACCTGCTGCACAACTTCACGAATTCATGGCTTGCCGAACCATGGGAGGACGCCAAACTGAAAACCAACGCCGAAATGGTCATGGAGCGGCAGACGGATCTCCCGGAGTTTGCCCTGCCGCCCTGGACCAAACTGCTGACCGGCGGGATCGACGTGCAGGAAAATTGCCTGTACTGGACGATCCGGGCCTGGGGTGACTATATGACCTCCCAAAACATTGCCCACGGCCAGGCCCTTTCCATGGGTGAGGTGGAGCGGATCATGAACATGGAATTTACCATGGACAACGGGGAGCGGGTCATGGTCAACCTGGCCCTGATGGACAGCGGCGACCAGACCGACGCCGTTTATGAGTTCTGCACCATGAATTCGGACTGGGCGCTGCCGTGCAAGGGCGTCAACACCCTGCAAGGCCATTACCGCCTTTCCACTGTGGACAAGGCCGGGAGCCGCGCCAACGGCATGACCCTGGTGCTGGTGGACGGCGGCAAGTACAAGGACCAGATCGCCGCCCGCATGAAAAAACCAAACGGGAACGGATCCTGGATGGTGTATCAGGGGTGCGATCTGGACTACGCCGAACAGGTGACGGCGGAGCATAAAGTAACCGAGCGGGCCGGGGGCAAAGAGGTCCAGCGGTGGGTGCTGAAATCCTCCCACGCGGACAACCATTACCTGGACTGTGAAGTGTACGCGGCGGCAGCTGCCGACGTGCTGGGCGTTCGGTCACTATACCTGCAGAACAAAGTGGACGCCCAAGGAAATGAGATCAAGCAATCGACACCGCCCGCCAAACGCCAGGAACGTCCGGCGGAGGAAAGCTGGATTGCAAAGAACGATAACTGGATCTGATTGGAGGCCATAACATGATTGGAAACACCGAAAGCCCGGCGGAAATGCTGGCCCAGGTCAATGCGGCTATTTCGGCGGTGCTGGCTGGCGGACAGTCCTACAAGCTGGGAAGCCGCCAACTGACCCGCGCCGACCTGCCGACCCTGAACGCCATGCGGTCAAACCTGGAGGCGCAGATCAGCGCCGGCCAGTCTGAACAGTTGCTTGACCGGACGTTCGTGGCATTTTTTGACGGGAGGTAACGCCGTGAACATCTTTGACAGCATGGTGGCCGCGATCTCCCCACGCCGCGCTTGTGAGAGGGAGGCATGGCGGCAACAGCTGGATATCCTGCGGAACTACGACGCCGCCGGTTATGGGCGCCTGAACGCCGGCTGGCGGGTCCACAACGAAAGCGCAGAAATCACAGACCGCATGAGCCGGGACGTGGTACGGGCGCGGACCCGCGACCTGGAGCGAAACAGCGACATTGCCCAGTCCATTCTCTACGCATACAAGCGCAATGTGGTGGGAAAGGGCTATACCCTGCGGGCCAGAACCGAGGACGAAACCCTGAACAAGCAGATTGAACGGACATGGAAACAATGGTGCAAGGCCCGAAACTGCGACGTGACCGGGGAGCAATCTTTTTCCGAAATGCTACGCATGGCCGTGGAGCGGAAAAAGGTGGACGGCGGGATCCTGTTCCTGTTCCGTTACACCCCCGGCGGTGTGGTGCCGTTCAAACTGCAGGCCATGGAGGTGGACGAACTGGACACCTCCCAAACTACCCCGCGCAACCGGGGCAACCGGGTGGTGGGCGGCATTGAGTACAACGCAGACCGGCGCCCGGTGGGCTACTGGATCCGGCAATACGATCTTGACGGGTGGCAACTGACAAAGCCCGTTTACATCGACGCCAAGGACGTGTATTTCATCAAGGCAAAGCACCGCCCCAGTCAACTGCGGGAAATTTCCGACATGGCGCCCGTGGTAACACGGATCCGCGACACCAACGAATTTATTACCGCCGTTTCCGTCAAGGAACGGATCGCGGCCTGCTTGTCCGTATTCATCAAGCGGGCGATCCCGTCGGGCGGGTTCGGGCGCGTCGGTGTCAGCAATGAGAGCGGCGGCGTGGACTATGAGGGCAAGAAATTGGCCCCCGGTATGATCCAAAGCCTGGGCGCCGGAGACGAAATCCAAGTGGTAGATCCCAAAAGCACCGGAAGCGACGCCACCGGATTCCTGAAAATGCAGCAGGGCTTGATTGGAGCGGGGCAGGGCCTTTCCTATGAGGCCGTCAGCCGCGATATGAGCAGCGCCACATATTCCTCCGCCCGGCAAAACGCCATTGAGGACGAGGAAACATACGCAGAGGACATTGAACTGATCACGGATTTTATGTCCGAGGTCTACGAAACTTTTATAATTTCTGGTTATCTCGCCGGACTGTTTAATATGCCCGGTTTTTGGGATAAAAAGGCGGACTACATGGAACATTCCTGGGTCAAATCGCCCAAGAAATGGATTGACCCCGCAAAAGAGAGTACCGCCAACAAAACCGCCTTGCAGTCCGGGCAAAAGACTTTCCCCGACATTTGCGCGGAACAGGGCAAGGACTGGAAAGACGCCGTGGACGAAACGGCGGAGGTCCTGGAGTACGCCAGGGGAAAAGGCATAGAGATGGGAGGTGTAATTTTTGGAAATGGAACGACAGCAGCCCAGCAGAACGCAGGGGCAGCAGGCCGGCCCGAGCAATAAAAGCCAGGGCACCCGAAGCATGGGACGGATCATGTTCCGGGAAGCGGAGGGACAGGACAACCGCAGACGGACGATCAGCTTTTCCAGCGAGGAGCCATACCGGCGATATTTCGGCATGGAAATCCTGGACCATGCGAACGGCGCGGTGGACCTGGAACGCCTGAACACCGTGGGCGTCCTGCTGTTCAACCACGACACGGACGAAGTGGTGGGCAAAGTGATCCGCGCCTGGGTAGAAAACCACAGAGGCATGGCAGAAGTGGAATTCGATACAGACGCAGAGGCCGAAAAGATTTTCGGCAAAGTCAAATCCGGCACCCTGAAAACCACGTCTGTCCGCTATTCGGTGGACGCCTGGGAGGAAGTGGTGGCCGGAAAAACCAGCGCCGACGGGAGATTTACCGGCCCTTGCCAGATTGCCAGGAAGTGGACGCCCCTGGAAGTGTCCATTGTGTCTGTGCCGGCAGACGCCACCGTGGGCGTAGGAAGATCCGACAGCGGAAACCTGTGCGCCCCCTTGTCTGTCTATGAACGGCAGATCGAGGCCAACAAAAATTATCTTTAGGAGGCAAGAGAAAAAATGACTATTCAGGAAATGATCGCCCGCCAGCAGGAAATTGTCAGCGGCGCCCTCACCGCGGGCCGCGACCTGACGGCGGAGGAGCAGCGGGAATTTGATGAACTGCAGCGCAAGATCACCGAGGCCGGAAACCCCGCCGGCGGCGAGGGCGGCCAGCCCAGTGAGGGCAACCGTGGCGCTGGCAATCCCGGACAGGATGAACACCCCGGCGGCGAGGACCCAAGCGACGCCGCCCGCCAGGCCGCCATACTCCAGGAGCGCCAGCGGATCAGCGATATTGTGTCGCTGTGCCGTCAGACTGGCATGGATCCCGGCCAGTACATCAACAACGGCGCCAGCATGGACACCGTGCGGGCCGCAGCGGTGGACCACATGATCCAGCACGGCGCCCCTGTCCGTGGCCGCATGAACGGCGACCAGGGCGACAACTTCCGCCAGGCCGCCACCGACGTCATGCTTATGCGGGCGGGTGTCCCCGTGGAGAACCCCGCCCAGGGCGTGGAGGAAATGCGCGGCCTGTCCCTGCGAGATCTGGCCATTGAGTGCATGGCCCGCGACGGCGAGGGAAGCCAGGCCAGCCTGCTGCGAATGGGCCGGGACGATCTGTGGGCCATGGCTTGCCGTCAGTTCTTCAACCCCACCGCCTCTTTCCCCGCCATCCTGGACAACGCGATCAGAAAAAGCATTGTCCACCGCTACACCCACACCCCCACCACGTTCCAGCTGTGGACTACCAAGGGCAGCGTGCCCGACTTTAAGCCGACCAAGGATCACTCCTACCTGGCCGGCGGCGCCGGTGAGTTTGCCCTGGTGGGTGAGAACGGCGAATTGAAGCACGACACCCCCAAGACCGACCTGCTGCCCCAGCGCAAGATTGACACCTATGGCCGCCAGTTCAGCATGAGCCGCCAGGCGTTTATCAACGATGATGTGGGCTTTATCACGGAGATCCCCGGCCTGTATGCGGCCAGCGCCAAGCGTACGATCAACAAGCAGGTCTACAAGATCCTGGTGGATAGCCCCGCCATTTTCGACGGCGTCCCCCTGTTCAACGCCAACCATGGCAACCTGATCACTAGCGGCACCGCCCCCTCCATCGAGAGCCTGCAGGACATGATGTTCAAACTGCTTCTGCAGACCGATCCTTTCGGTGAGGCTATCACCGTACAGCCCCGCTATATCATCGTGCCCGTGGGCTACGGTTTCCTGCTGTCCCGGCTGCTTGAAACCAAGGAGATCGACGTGGAGGGTATCGGCAACCACACCGCCAACGCCCTGTATAACTACCGCAACCAGCTGACCGTGATCGAGGACGGCACCCTGAACGCCCTGGCCGGAGCCTCCAAGCCTGTGCCCTGGTTCATGGTGGGCGACCCGTCCTATGCCAAGAGCCTGCAGGTGGACTATCTGAACGGCCAGGAAACCCCCACCATTCGCCGCAGCGAGGTTCCCGGCCAGTTGGGCTATGTGTGGGACATTTGGCTGGATTGGGGCATTACCGCTGTTGACTTCCGCGGTATTGCCAAGAACTCCGGCGTAGAGATCACCTTGAAGTAAGGAGGAAAGAACATGAACGCGACCTATTGGCAGAAAGGCGATACCCTGGACTACACCCCCACCGCAGAGGTGAAAAACGGCCAGGTGGTGAGCCTGGGCACCCGCGTGGGCGTGGCGGGCACCGACATTCCCGCAAACCAGCCCGGACACCTCCATGTGACGGGCGTGTTTGAAATGAAGAAAGCCACGGGTGAAATCACGCAGGGCGCCGCCGTCTACTACGACGCAAGCGCAGACAACATCACCACTACGGATTCCGGCAATGTGCCTGCCGGATATGCGGCAGCACCCGCCAAGAACGAGGACACCACCGTCCTGGTCAAGCTGCTGGGATGATCGCGGGAGGTGCGCCATGGTAAAGCTGACAGCAAGACGCCCCATTCTCTACCAGGGGCGTATGTATGAGCCGGGCGACCCCCTCCCCGCCCATGACGGACGCATGGTGTCTGCCTGGCTGGACGCGAAATCCGCGGAGTGGGCCGGAGAGAAGCCGGCCACTGATACGGCGGAGAACGCCGCCCACGCGGGCACCGCAGAAAGCGCCGGAAACGGCCTGGAGGCCGCCCAGGAGGGCCAGGACGGAAAGGACGCCACCCTGGCCGCTCAGGAGGGCCAGGACGACGACCGGGACACCGTAAACATGGTGGAGGGCCATCTGGACGCAAACGACCTGGAGGCCATGAAAAAGGATGACCTGGAACGTCTGGCCGATGACATGGGCGTAAAGTTGCCCAGGGGCGCAACCAAAGCCTTGATCGTAAAACTGTTGGCGGAGGAGCCGGTGCAGGCACCCGCCAGCGGCGGGGGTGCCCAGTAATGGGCGCCCCCACGTTCAAGGAGTGCCTGGCGGCTGATTTACCCACATTTCTGAACCCTGACGAATTCGCGGACACCCACATGATTGACGGAAGAAAAATGACAGTCATGGTGGACGAAAACGAATTGCTGGAGCGGGACAAGGCCAAAATGGGGACCCACCTGGACGGAATCCAGAAAGCCCGCCGCCTAATCTATGTTTCCAAGCAGGAATTTGGCCCGCGCCCAAGTAACGGGCGCCTGCTTTCCCTGGACGGCAAGCAGTACCGGGTCAAAAGCAGCACCGAGGAGGCCGGGATCCTGGCCATTGAACTGGGGGCGGAAACGACGTGAATGACCACGCCCTTTTAGAAATCGACACCGACGCGGAGATCGAAAAAATCATACGCCAGCTGAACAGCCTGCGGGATCAGATCGCCGCACCCAACATCCTGAAAAATGCCCTGAACACCACGGCCCGCCGGGTGAGGACGCAACTGGTCAAGGACACGAAAAAACGCTATGCCCTGGTGGACGAAAAAGCCCTAAAAGACACCGCCAAGGGTGCGCCCAAAGTGTTGACGGCCACGGCGTCCACCCTGTCCGCCACGGTGCGCTCCAAAGGCCCCATGCAGGACATTATGGCCTTTATGACTACGCCGAACAGTAGAACGGGCGCAGCGGCGGCCAAAGTGTTGAATTCTGGCACCATGGCCCCGCTGGAAAAGGGAAACCTGAAAGCGTTTGTCACACGTTTCGCAAGCGGCCATAGCGCCATAGTGCAGCGCAAAGGCCCGGACCGCTTGCCGGTAAAAAAACTGCTTTCACCTGCCGTTCCCCACATGATGGGAAACGAGGAAGTGCGGAGCAAGGCGGAGGAGTTGGCCTATTCGATCCTGCAAAGGGAGATCGAGAAGCGGATTCAAAAGGTCAACGCCGCCAGGGCATAAAAAAGCGGCGGCACAAGACCGCCGCGTAAACCGCGCCATTATTTGAGGCTGGGGAGGATATAGAGATCCGCCACCAGGTCCGGCAGTTGGGTGGCCGCCACTTCACCGGCAGACACCTGGGACACAATATCGGAGGGGACTGTGAAACTGATCACCTTGCCCTCCGAACCGTCCGACATATCGGCAACGGCCCAGTATTGCAGTTCACAATCCCCAAAGCCTTGATTTTGGATCAGGTCCACGGCGTTGTGATAGTTCTGCGCCACGGTCAATTCGTTGGTGGTGCTGGGGGCGATCTTCGCCTTGACCACTACCACGCCGGCGGCCTCCCTGTTGTCGTTCAGCTCCAGAAGTTCCCCGTATTTCAAAGCGGGTTCCGCGCTTTCTTCGGAGGCGCCGGTCTGGGACTGTTCCGTGGGCTTTCCTGAACACCCACCCAAAAGAACCAGCGACACGACGACCAGGAGCGCCAGACATACATTGAATTTCATTTTAACTACCCCTTTCCGTGGTGCATATTGCGCGGCAAGGCGCTGATTATTTCCACAATATGCTGATTATTGCTACACCAAAATTAAACAGGCAAAGCGCCAATTTGTCAAGGGGGTTTCCCAGTTGACCCAAGAAAATCTACAAGACGCGATTGTGGAGGATCTAAAGCGGCTGTTTGAGCCGTACCGGCTGACCAATTCCATGGGCGCCGAGCGGGTGGTGAATATCTATCCACAGGACCTCCCGATCCGGGAGGACGACGAACCAAGCCAGGACGCACCCCCGGAGCCGTACATTATCGTGCGCCTGCCGGCGGGGGAACTGCCAGCCCAGGACACGGCACAGACCGTGGAGGCGGTCCTGGTGATCTGCGTGTGCGACCCGGACCCAAACCGCCAGGGCTACCGCGACGCCCTCCACATTGTCAACACCGTTGTGACCCACTATGGGGCCAACGGAGTGGTGGGTAAACGCTATGTTGTGCAGTACCCGATTAGGTGGGCCACACAAGAGGAGGACACCCACCCCTATTATTTCGCGGCTGTGGCGCTGACGTTTGAGGCCCCGGCCATCTTTAAGGAGGTGCCAGAAACATAATGGCAAAGACGACCAAAAAGCCCGGCCAGAGCGCGGGCACCGTGGTTTACTGTGGACCGACTATCCCCGGCACAGCCACACAATTCACGTTTTACACCAACGGGATCCCCAGGCCGCTGGCGGAGGCCATCCAGGCCAACCCGGCCATGGCTGGCCTTGTGATCCCACTGGACCAGCTGCCGGAGGCTATGAAGAAGCTGCGCGGCGGCTATGGACACATTTACCGCCTGTTCCGCCTGGTACAGGCGAAACACTAAAGAGGAGGGAATAAACCATGGCATACTTTCACGGCGTCTACAACACCGAACAGGACACCAGCCTGACCGTTCCCGTTCAGGGGAGCGCCGGCCTGCAGGTCATTTTCGGCGTGGCGCCCATTCACCTGTCGGCTGACCCCGCCAAAGCGGCCAACACTCCCAAACTGTGTTACAGTTTCAAGGAGTGTCAGCAGGCCGTTGGCTACTGTGACGACTTTGCACATTTTTCCCTGTGCCAGTCCATTGACGCCTGCTTTCGCGTGTTCAACGTGGCCCCCATTATCCTGATCAACGTACTGGACCCTGCCAAAGAAGAGCATACCACCAAGAATGAGGCGGAGGACTGTGACGTAGTAGACGGCACGGTGCTGTATAACAAAGAATATGTCCTGCTGGACAGTCTGGTGGTAAAAAACAGCGACGCCACCCTGGTGCCCGGCAGCGACTATGTGGCCACACATGACGACACCGGCAACGTGGTGATCACCCTGATCTCCGAGACCGCCAAGGAGGCCGAAACCCTGAACGTAGCCAGCACATCCATCAAGCCGGACGGTGTAACCGCCGCTGACATTGTGGGCGGTGTGGACGTGGCAACCGGCAAGGAAACCGGCCTGGAACTGGTGCGCCAGATCTACCCCAAACTGGGAATGACCCCCGGCCTGTTGCTGGCCCCCGAATGGAGCCACGACGCGGTGGTGGCCGCAGCCCTCCAGGCAAAAACCGAGGCCATCAATGGCGTTTTCGATTGCTTTGCCTATCTGGATATTGCGGCGGATAGCACCGGCGCGGAGGTCTACACCGAGGTAAAGACGGCAAAGGAGGCTATGGGCGCCAGCGGCACCCACGCAGCCGCCTTTTGGCCCAAGGTGGCCGTGGGTGATAAGGTCTATTGTATGTCTGCTATGGCGGCGGCCCTGACGGCCTACAACGACGCCGAAAACGGCGACGTACCCTACGAAAGCCCGTCCAACAAGGATCTGCGGATCACCGCCACCGTACTGGCCGACGGCACCGAGGTCATGCTGGATCAGCAGCAGGCCAACGATATGCTGAACGCAAACGGCATTATTACCGCGATCAATGCCAACGGGTTCAAGCTGTGGGGCAACAACACCGCGGCCTATCCCTCTACCTCCGACCCCAAGGATCGGTGGTTGGCGGTGCGTCGGTTCTTCGACTGGGACGGTAACAACTTCATTCGCACCTATTTCCAGAAAGTAGACAAGCCCGGCAACAAGCGCCTGATCCAGTCTATTGTGGACAGCCAGAACATTGTGGGCAACGGCTATGTGGCCCGCGACTATTGCGCCGGCTATCGCCTGGAGTTTGTCAGCGAGGAGAACCCCGTAACCAATCTGTTGAACGGGCACTTGACCACACACACCTATATGGCGCCCTACATCCCGGCGGAGTTTATCGAGAATATCCGGGAGTATGACGTGGCGGCCCTGGAAGCGTCTTTCGGAGGTGAATAAACATGAACACGATCCCCACTAAAATTAACCGTTATAACGTGTATAGCGCCGGCAATCGGCTTTTGGGCGTAGGCGACGAAATGACCCTGCCCGACTTTGAGCCGTCCAGTGACACCGTGACCGGCGCCGGGATCCTGGGCGAGATCGACGATCCCACCATTGGCTACTTTGCCAACCAGGAAATCGAGGTGCCGTTCAGAGTTCTGGACCGGGAGGCCGTGGACATGATGGACATGACCCGCGCTGTTCCGCTGGAGATCCGCGGCGCCCAGCAGACCACCAACAGCGAGGGGGATATTGAGTTCCGACCCATGCGCGTGGTGGTCCGTGGCCGCAGCGGCAAGTTGGCCATGGGCAAGGTCAAGGCCGGCAGCACCATGGACACCAAGATCACCCTGACCGTGCTTTATATCCTGATCGAGTTGGAGGGCAAGCCGGTCCTGGAACTGGACAAGATGAACGAGGTCTACAAGGTCAACGGCAAGGACGTTTTGGCCAAAGTAAAGGAGATGTGCTGACATGGAGAACATGGAAAATATCACCGCCGCGGCGGAGATGGACGACGATCTGGAACTGGTGCTGAAACTGAAAAAGCCGTACCAGTTCGACGGGCGGGAGTACACCGAGGTGGACCTGCACGGCCTGGAGGACGCCACGGGCGCAGATATTAACGCCGTCAACAAGATCCTGACCAAGATGGGCGTGGTGTCCCCTACCCCGGAAATGACTTCCGACTTTGCCCAGCTTATGGCGGCCCGCGTGGCCCACCTGCCCGTGGAGTTCTTCCGCGGCCTGCCCGCCCGCGAGGTCATGAAGCTGAAAAACATTGTCACGGGTTTTCTTTACGGCGGGGATGGGGAGGACTAACCCCCGCCGTGATTACCAAGGGCTGCGTGGCCCTGTCCATGCAATTACACACCGGGGTTGACTACTTTTTGTCCATCCCCCTGGACGAACTGAACGAGATCGCGGAAACAGTCAGTAAAGTTGCCGAGGAGGTGGCCCAGCAGCATGGCAAAAAGTAAAACCTACGAACTGGCGATCAAAATTGCCGGAAAAGTGGATAGTTCTTTGAAAGCCAGCTGCCTGCAGGCGGACAAGAACTTGACCGCACTGGGGAAATCCGCCAAGGCTGCGGGAAAGGTGGCCGCCGCAGGGCTGACCGCTGCCGCCACGGCGGCGGCGGGCCTGGCGGCCACCTCCCTGTCTACATACGCGGATTTTCAACAGGAAATGGCCAATACTGCGGCAATCGCCGGGGCCACCGGGGAGGACTACAAAGCCCTGGAGGCCGCCGCACGCGAAATGGGCGCAAAGACCACCAAGACGGCCACGGAGGCCGCCGCGGCCCTGGGCTACATGGCCCTGGCTGGATGGAACACGCAACAGTCCATTGCCGGACTGGAGCCTGTCCTGCGGCTGTCCGAGGCCACCCAAATGGATCTTGCCCGGTGCAGCGATCTGGTCACGGATAGTATGTCCGCCCTGGGCCTGGGTGTGGAGAGCATGGGCGACTATCTGGACCTAGCGATCCAGACTAACAACAAAGCCAACACCACGGCGGAAATGCTTATGGAAGCGTTTATCGGGTGTGGCGGCGCGGCCAAAACCGCGGGCGTGGACCTGACCGACCTTTCCACCGCCCTGGGTATTCTAGCCAACAACGGCACCAAGGGCGCAGAGGCCGGTACGGCCATGAACTCCATGCTTGTCCGCATGACCTCCAAGGACGTGGCCCTGAACGCCATGAAAAAACTGGGAGTTTCCACTTTTGACGCCGCCGGAAACTTCCGGGGGTTGGAAACGGTGCTGACTGACCTTTCTGCAGCCATGGCCAACCTGTCCACCGAAGAGCGGGCGGCCTATATGTCCCAAATTGCGGGCACCAACTACTACACGGAAATGTCCTATCTGCTGGACGCCGTGGCCAAGAGCGCGGACGGAACCGCCAACGCCTGGACAAACCTAGAAAGCCAACTGCAAGGGAGCGACGGCGCCCTGATGAAAATGGCCGGGCAGATCACCGGAACACTGAAAAGCTCCAAAGAAATTTTTATGAGCGCGGTGCAAGAGGCGCAACTGACCATTGGGGAACAGTTGGCCCCGTATGCACAAGAGGGGTTCCTATACCTGGCCAATGAAGTCTTGCCCGTTGTGACTAAAGAACTGGGCGAGATCGTCCCGCAACTGATCGAGGCGGCAAAGTGGGCCTGGGAAAACCGGGACACGATCCTGAAAATCGGAGCCGCCGTGCTGGGCACCGTGGCCGTCTATAAGACGGCCAAAACGGCCATGACGGCATACAACGCAGTCTGCGCCCTGCACAAGGTATATGTGACGGCCATGGGTGGGAAACATCTGCCCGCACTGATCGCGGCGAAGATCAAGGACAAGGCGGAAACCCTGTACCTCTACGGTCTGGAGGCCAAGGACGTACTGCTGAAAGCCAAAAGCACCGCGGCGACGGTGGCCAACACCGTGGCCGTCAAAGCCAGCGCCGCGGCCTCCAAGACAGCGGCGGTGGCCACCAAGGCCCTGGGCGTGGCTGTGAAATTCCTGACCAGCCCCCTGGGGATCGCCGTCATGGTGATCACCGCCCTGGTGGCGGCGGGCGTCTTGCTTTATCGGAACTGGGACACCGTAAAGGCCAAGGCCGGGGAACTGGGAGCCAAGATCAACGCCATTTGGGCCAGTATCGACAACGCGGTGACGAGCGCCATTGCCGCCATTTCCCAGAAGTTCCCGCTGCTGGGCGCCGTCCTGACTGGGGTATGGTCCAGCATACAGGACGTATGGGCAAATATTCAGGCGATTTTCTCCAATATCATCGGGTTTATCGACAACGTATTTTCCGGCAACTGGTCCGCGGCGTGGCAGAATGTGGTCAACATCTTCGGCAATGTGTTCGGCATGATCGTGAACCTGGCGAAAGTACCGATCAACGCGGTCATTTCCGCCATCAACTGGGTGCTGGGGAAGATCAACAGCATTTCCGTGACGATCCCCGACTGGGTGCCCGGCGTGGGCGGCACCACCCTGGGCTTTAATATTCCCACCATTCCCCAGCTGGCCGCCGGCGGCATTGCCACGGCGCCCACCCTGGCCATGATCGGTGAGGGCGGAGAGCCGGAGGCGGTCATGCCCTTGTCCAAACTGGCCGCCTTGCTGGACGAATGGACCAAGAAGCCCAAGCCCGGCGGCGGAGGAAACCGCGGCGGGGGCGGAGGGGACACCATTGTGTGGTCCCCTGTATTCAATTTCTACGGCGGCCAGCCATCCCGCCAGGAGGCGGAGGAAGTGGGCCGAATCAGTTTTGCAGAATTCAAGCGGCTATATGACCGCATGAAAGCCGACGAGCGGCGCAAGCAGTTCAACCCGGCGTAAAGGAGGAAACCATGGCCAACACCTACACCACAAATCAGGGGGACGCCTGGGACGCCATTGCTTTCCACGTCTATGGGGACGAGAAACTGGCCGGGTGGCTTATGCAAAACAATTTTCCACACCTGGACACATTCGTTTTCGACGCGGGGGTGGTTCTCCAGACACCACCCCCGCCGGAGGACGCGCAGGGGACCAACGCACCGATCTGGAGGAGTGAAACATGAACACACGGCGGGCAGAAGTGGAGATCACCTATAACGGCGCCGCCGTCACCAGTAAAATGGCGGACTACAAGGGCGAGATCACATATACCGATCCGGCCACCGGAGAGGCGGACAGCCTGGATATTGCAATCAATGACCGCAACCGGCAATGGACCACGGCATGGGTCCCCACTACGGGGGACACAATGACCGCCACCATCAAGGTCCGCGACTGGGAGCGGGAGGGCGACAACCGGGTGCTGTCATGTGGATTCTTCATCCTTGATAATTTCGAGTTTGCGGGCTGGCCTGTGACAGGGACCATTTCCGGGGTATCCGTTCCGGCAGACGGTAGTTTCATGGCCACCGAGCGGACGCGGACCTGGGAAAACGTCACGATCCAGGAGATCGGAAAAGAGATAGCAGCCCGCGCCGGCATTGCCCTGGCCTGGGATGTGGAGGGCACCCCGTTCACCATCAAGAGCGTGGAGCAATCGGAAGAAACGGACTGCGACTTTTACGCCTCTCTTTGCGATACCTACGGGCTGGCCATGAAAGTCTACGCCCAAAAGATCGTGGTGTATGACCGAGAGGCCTACAAGAAAAAAGACCCGGTGGCCACCATCAACGAAACCGCCTTGAAATCCTGGAGTTGGTCCAAGAACATGGCCGGCACCTATACCGGCGGAGAATACGCCTACACGGACCCGACCACAGAGAAAGAGATCAAGGCCACCGTGGGCACGGGCACCCGGATCCTGAAACAGTCCGGCAAGGCTGACAGCAAGGCCGACGCGGAGCGCAAGATCACCGCGGCGGTCAATAAGGCGAACCACGGCGCCAGCAAATTGTCCGTCACCATCACGGGCAACGCCGCCCTGGTGGCCTCCCAATGTATCACCGTGGTGGGCCTGGGCAAACTGTCCGGCAAATACTTCATTGACAGCATTGCCCACCACGTTGGAGGATCCGGTGGATACACCATGGACATGGAACTGTCCCTGGTGGAAACCATGACCGAGGAAGTGATCAAAGACGCCTGCCAACGCCTGTTCGCCGTGGGCGTCATGGCCTCCCCAGAATACTGGGTGGGAACCTATAAGAATCTGAACAACCTTGACGGCCTGCTGCTGAACATGGCCACCCGGATCAAGGTAAACCTGCACGGCACCAGCGTAACCACCGTAGAGCAGGCCCTAGTGGTGCTGACCAATACCGGGGTGATCAATTCACCGGAATACTGGGCCAGTAAGTACACGGCAATAGCCTGGCTGGACGTGCTGCTGATCAGCGCGGCCAACGCCCTGGCGGGATAAGGAGGCAAGCATGGGAAATGAGATCCGGCTGGGCAAAGTGTCCGCCATCGACTACGCCACCGGCATGGTGCGCGTAGTGTATCACGAAAAAGACGACAGCGTGACCCGCCCGGTGCCCCTGATCTCCGACGAATACCAAATGCCGGAAATTGGGGATCAGGTGCTTGTCCTCCACCTGTCCAACGGAAGCGAGGCCGGGGTGGTGTTGGGGCGCCCCTGGAGCGAAAAGAACAAGCCCCCGGAGGGGGCGGCGGGGCTATACCGCAAGGATATGGCCCGCGCCCCTGGGGAGGCTATGATCCGCTACAAGGGCGGCACAATGACCATCAAGGCCGGATCTGTTGTGGTAGACGGAAACCTGACCGTGAAAGGAAACCTGACTGTAACCGGGGCCGTCACAGCCAAAGAGGTGACGGCGGAGGCGGATGTGGTGGGCGGCGGAATATCCCTGGTCAACCACACCCATGACTGCAGCTGTGCATTGTCCAGCGGCAGCACCACCCCGCCCAAATAAGGAGGCAGGCCTATGATTGGAACACTGGGAAAGAACATCATTTTTACTGTCAGCGACGATATGGTTTTGACGTTCAATGAAATGACCCGCGAGATCGCAGGGCGCTGGGCAGAGCATGAAACAGCGGGGGTAAAACCCAAGCCGGAATACCTGGGACCGGCCAACCAGACAATTTCCTTGCCTATCACCCTTTCTGCCGCCCTGGGTGTCAAACCCAGGGCCGTTTTGGAAGCCGTAGAGGCCATGGTGGAAAGCGGCACGGCGGAATATCTGGTGATTGGACACCGAACGGTGGGCAAAAACCCGTTCCGACTGCTGGGATCCAGCGAAACGTGGGGCGTGGTTTACAACCGGGGCGAACTTGCCAAGGCGTCCCTGACCATTTCGCTGGGGGAATATACATGACAGAAATATATGACTTTCAACTGGAATACACCTTTTCCGGCCAATGGCTGGAGGAGTTAGACCGCCAGCTTGCCCTCCTGCTGTCCACACGGGCGGGCACCATGCCCCTGGATCGAGAATTCGGCCTTGACATGGATTTTGTGGATATGCCGCCGGAGGCCGCCAAGAGCCTATACACGGCGGAAGTCACCCGAAAGGTGGCAAAATTTATCCCCACCGTTCGGGTCCAGGAAATCACCTGGGGCCGGGCGGAAAGCGGAAAACTTGTTCCCAAGGTGGTGATCACAAATGCCTGATTTTTCTGCAATCGACAACACCCCGGACATTTCTTTCATTGACGGGAAAACCATTGACGACGTGCGGGCGGAAATGGTGGCCGATTTTGAGGACGCCATGACCAAGGCCACCGGCCAAACCGTGACCCTGGAGCGGGCCAGCGTCCACCGCATGATCCTGTATTCGGCGGCGGCGCAGATTTACCAGGGGTTCCAGTTCGTAGATCGAGCGGGCAAACAAAACCTGCTGAAATACAGCTATTCGGAATTTCTGGACAACCTGGGCCTGCTGAAAGGCGTTACCAGAGCGCCGGCCACCGCTGCCACCACAACCCTGCGCTTTACCCTGTCCGCCGTGCGCCCCACCGCCACGGCCATTCCACAGGGCACCAGGGTTTCCACAAGCGGGTCCATCTACTTCCAAACTGTGGAGTATGCGGAAGTACCGGCGGGCAGCACCACGGTGGACGTGCCTGCCATCTGCACCGTATCCGGCACGGACGGCAACGGCCTGGCCGCGGGAGAACTGACCACCATGGTGGATCCCCTCCCGTATGTGGAAAGCGTCACCAACACCACAGGCACCGAGGGCGGCGCGGAGATTGAAAGCGACGACGACCTGGCAGAGCGGATTTTTTTGGCCCCCAGCGCCTACACCGCGGCGATTACCGAGGACGGCTATATTTACAAGGCCAAAGAGTACAGCGCCTCTATTGGGGACGTGCGCGTGACCAGCGACCAGGCGGCGGGCACCGTGGACATTGTTTTCATTATGGCCGACGGCACCAGCCCCGGCCCCGAAATGATCAGCGGCCTGGAGGGATACCTGAACGGCAAGAGCGCCCGCGCCATGAACGACAAGATCACGGTGGCGGCGCCGGCGGAAGTGTCCTATACCATCAATCTGACCTACTACATCAACCGCAGCGACAGCGCCAGGGCGGTGGCCATCCAGGCCGCTGTGGAGGCTGCCGTGGCCAATTATGTGACCTGGCAACGGACCATTGGGCGGGACATTAACCCGTCCCAACTGACGGCCATGGTCATGGCTGCCGGTGCCAAACGGGTGACGGTGACTGCCCCGGCCTACACTACCGTGGAGGCCACAAAGATCTCCGCCTTGTCCGGGTCCGCACAAATCAGTTATGGAGGGCTGGAGGATGATTGACCTAAAAGGCAGCAGGTTCACGGACATTATGCCCGACAACCTGAAAAACCAGCCGGAGGTCCAGGCCCTTGCCTATGCGGTAGGGCGCCAGATCGAAAAACTTTGCACTTACGCGGAAAATTCCCGCACCTATGCCGCCATTGCCACCATGCCGGAGAACGTCCTGGACTACCTGGCCGTGGAGTTACGCACCCCGGCCTATGATGAAACCTATTCGATCAGCACCAAACGGGCGCTGATCCAGGACACGCTCCTTTTCTATACACAAATGGGCACCCCGGCGGCGGTCAATCGGATCATAGAAATTATTTTCAGCGCCGGATATATCACGGAATGGTGGGAATACGGCGGGGATCCCCACCATTTCAAGGCGCACACCACAAACCCCGGCATTACAGAGGACGACGTGGAGGAATTCCGGCGGGTGCTGGCGTCCGTGAAACGTCTGTCCTCCTGGCTGGATGAAATTATACTGGATCTATCCACCCCGGCGGCGGAGGTCTACACAGGACACTGGATCCATACGGGCGACTTCATCCGGCTGCAGCTTGCGACATTGTAAGGAGGGAAACGCTAACTATGGCATTTCAGGCCCCAAAGCTGACCAACGCCGGAAAGGCGCTTTACTACGAAAATATGGCCGGCGCACAACTCACCATTACCACCATCAAAATGGGAAGCGGCACACTTGCCGGGTCTGTCGCCAATTTGACCGACCTAGTGGAGCCGGTAGTGGTCATTGACGCCTTTGCCGCCGTTCGGGAGGGTTATGTGGACGTGTCTGGCACGTTCTCCAACGCCGACCTGGAACAGGGCTTTTACTGGCGGGAGATCGGCGTGTTTGCCGCCAACCCGGACGACCCGGAGAACCGGGAAGCGGATATTCTCTACTGCTACCAAAACGCCTATGATACGGCGGACTATATCCCCGTGGCCAGCGTGGAAACGGTGGAAAAAAATATTGCGGTGCCCATTATTGTGGGCGACGCGGCGGCGGTATCCTGCACCCTGGACCGTTCCCTGGTGCTGGCCACCCTGAAAGACCTGCAGGACCACGACAACGACCCCGACGCCCACAAGGCCCTTTTGCAGAATATCAATAAGACCCTGGAGGGCAAACAGGACAAGATCAAGGAAACCGGATTGCTGAAAGGCACCGGGTTAAAGGTGATCGCCGCTGTGCCGGGAACAGACTACCAGGCCCCCACCCAAGAACTGACCAACAGCGACGAAATGGCCCTGACGGACACGGTGCCCTTTTTCTCCAGCGCCGCAGGGCAAAACCGAAAGGTATCATTGGCGGTTCTAAAGGCCGCCCTGGGCGTCCAGAGCGCCAGTATCAACGTGACCACCTGCGCGGGGGCGTCCGTAGTTTGCACAGACGGAAAAACCACCCTGAACGGCGTAGGATCCACCAAGTTCTCCCTGCCGGAGAACACGGGAGAATGGACCGTGACGGCCACCCTGGACGGAGAATCCGCGACCAGACAAGTGGAAGTAACCGGCGCCCTGCAGTACAACGTGGATCTGATGATCACCACCGGCGTGGCGGTGACGCACCCACCCACCAATACCGCCTATGATGTGGGGGACAAATTCGACACCACCGGCCTGGTAGTAACGGCGACGTTTGCGGACGGCACCACCGAGGACGTGACACAGGATTGCAAGTTCTCCCCGGAAACCATGGAAGCCAACACCAAGACGGTCACGATCACCTACGAGCGGGCGGGGCGCACCCTGTCCACCACCCAGGCCGTGACCGTGCGGCAACTGTCCAGCATTTCGGTGATTACTCCCCCCAACAAGAAAGCCTATTACATTGGAGAGAATTTCGACCCCGCGGGCACCGTGATCCAGGCGTCCATGTCGGACGGCAGCACCAAAACCGTGAGCGGGTGGACATACTCCCCCACGGGGGCGCTGGCTGCGGGAAATACCACGATCACCTTTTCTTATACGGAAAACAGTGTGACCAAGACCTGCACATATACCATCACCATCCGGGCGCTGACGTCCATTGCGGTGACGACCCCACCCAGCAAGACCACCTACAACTACGGGGAGAAATTCGCCTCCGCGGGCATGGTGATCACCGCTACCTACAACGACGGCGCCACCCGCGTGGTGTCTGGATGGACATATAGCCCCACCGGCAACCTGAACCTGTCCAACACCACAATTACCATTTCCTACGCGGAGGGCGGCACCACCAAGACCTGCACCCAGGCCATCACCGTCA
>CDTY01040059.1_pt1 | contig 54995 bp, 42 predicted proteins | sample 557731 | NCBI WGS metagenome assembly CDTY01 (sample SAMEA3182101, study PRJEB8094) | gut metagenome | biome: human; feature: gut; material: Stool; isolation source: human stool | place: Canada | collected 2013-02-12
GAGTGCTGCGGCCTGCAATGGGGCGACATCAACTGGCACGAGCGGTCCATCCACATTCAGCGGAATGTGGTAAAGGTCACCGGCGAGGACATTATCGTAAAAGAAACAAAAACCTTAGCCGGAGACAGGTACGTGTACTTCTCTCTGGAGATGGAGTCCCTGCTACGAGAGTTCCAGCGGGAGTGTGCCTGGGAGACGGAGACGTATGATGGGCGGGAATTGGAGGATTCCGACTACATCTTCCGCCGTCATGGAGGCCGGCTCCCCATGACGCCCTCTACCTTCACCTGGCGGCTCAAGCTGATCCTGAAGAAGCACGGCCTGCCCCCCGCCCTGAACGTCCACTCCCTGCGCCACACCAACGCCAGCCTGCTGATCGCCGGCGGGGCTGACGTGGCCACGGTGGCAGGACTGCTGGGCCACAGTCAGCCATCCACCACGCTGGACATCTACACACACGCATTTGATAAGAACAAGAAAGCGGCCAGTCAGGTTCTGCAGGAGGGGTTGGAGATTTGATGAAATACAGAGAAACGAAACAGCCGCAGATCCCCGTCAACCATTGCGCCTGGTGCGGATCGTATGACCTGGAGATCGGCTGGCAGCAGAACGAGGCCATCGTGACCTTCCGGCGGAACGGACTCCTGGGCAACCGGCTGAAGTATGTGATCTGTCGGAACTGCGGAGCGGTTCTGTACCAGTGCGTGGTAGAGCCGTGGAGGTTTCCGCAGGTTGAATAATAACGTTTGTCAAGCAACGCGGCCCGCCCAGTTAAATGGGCCGACGGCATTTCATTACGCGGTCTTCTTCCCAGCAGCGGCCTCGACAAACGCCTTAAAGATCTTCTTACTGTTCTCGTCAGCCCGGAAGGACATCTCCGGGTGCCACTGGACCGCCCAGACGAAGGTCCTGTCAGGTAGATACACCGCCTCGATGAGATCGTCCTCGCTGCGTGCCATCTCTATAAGTCCTGGCACCAGGGTCTTGATTGCCTGCTCTGGGGAACTGTTGACATTCATCCCCGCTTCTTGCAGCGCACGGCGGCCAAGGGTATGCCAGCAGAATACGCGCTGTGTGTACAAGCTAATCATAAGGAGGTTTCACAGAATGCCTAATCTCTGGCGGGTGCTATATTGGAAAATTTCGGGATATCATGCCACATTCAGGACCAGAGGCTCCCAGCAGATGCCAGTATGGGATTGTCCTGCCCCAGATCCCAATTCAGGAACTCCCGCCTATGAGAAGTACATATCCCGGACATGGCATAGCCCGCCATAGATGGCTCTATGACCTCTCCGCACCGCTACGGTAAGACATTCTTCTGCCATCCAGTAAAAAAGCCATCAGAGAGGCTGATAAACCGGAGAACGTCCGCTCTGTCTGCTGTTAGAAGCAGAATGATGGGAACGACTGCAGCCTCCCGCACGTCTTCCAGATACCCCGGAAGACGTGCGGGAGTTCCTTTTCTCATCTCATTCCACATAGGTATCACCCTAATCATTGGTTTTTCCGCAGCTCATCTTATCTGATTGACAAAAGGAATACAGCACTCGATTTTCACCGTTTATGCGTTCTCCATATTGATTTTGCCCTATGGGACATCTGACACAAGCGCCTTATATAGAGGTCCGAGGTGTTGCAGCGCAAGGATTTCAGTTAAATTGATCTCGCCTGATCAGGACAATAGCAGCCCTTTGTATGAATCAGACAGTATCATTTAAAAGCGTGCGCTATTTTCTCTGAAAAAAAAGCTTTTATCTGTTCAACAAATTGGCGGTCGGTCTCTAACGGCGTATAGTCAGAGCGATATATCAGCGATAGCTCAATACTCGGAAAATCAGGCGTGATGTAGTAGTAATTGACATCCGGGGACGCCCCGCCGAGCAGCACCATGAGTTCGTTGACAAAAGTCGCTGCGAAGCCCTTGTGGACCATCAGATGCGCGGTCGCTTGCCGGCGGCACTGAAAGCGCATGTCCGGGACAAATCCGGCCTTTTTGCACAGGGTCAGGGAATATCTCCCCAGGCTGGTATCCTCTGGCATCAGGCAGAACGGCTGGTCTTTCGCATATGCCAGGTCAACGACGGGATAGCAATAGCCCGATTTTATCTCTGCGGGGAGGCGAACCGCGCCGGGGACCGCCAACAGGAGATTTTCCCTGATCAGCGGGATGCTCCGAAAGTTCAGGGTATCATTATTGGTGTTGTCAATAATAAAATCAAGGCTGCCCCTGTCAAGCAATTCGTACAGCTCTGTCGACGGCCGGTCCTCAAGGAAGATTTTATAGTTGGCGTACTCTTTTTGAAATTGGTTCACCACAAAATCCAGGATGTAGGAGGTTCGCTGCGGCGTCGTACCGAATTTGATCTGCCGGACATTTTTCGCCGATATATCCTGTATTTTCCGCTTCATCATCGCCTCGGCGAACAGGATCTGCTTTGCCCACTCCACATAGTGCTCCCCCGCCGGAGTGAGGACAACCCCCTGCCGCGAGCGTTCAAACAGGTCAACGCCCAGTTCCTTTTCCAGATTTTTTAGGCTTTGGCTCAGGGACGGCTGCGATATGTACAGGCGTTCGGCGGCCCTGGTCATATTCTTTTCCTCGGCTATCGTCAGGATATATTTCAAGACCAGCGAATTCATAGCCCGCCTCCATCCATAAGAAAAACCTATCGTCCATGTATGAAATTATATATTTTTCTTTTTGGGCTGTCAATGCTATGCTAAAAATGTCAAAACCATCTAGTGCGCACGATATGTTTTCAGCAAAAATGACAAGGAGAGGGGCGTTTTTTTGGAGAATCTACTCGGCATTGGAAGCTTTGCCTATCGCTATCAGGTCGGCAATACATGGTTCCGTCCCCAGGCTCCGCTGGACGCGTTCGGAGTTGCGGACGATGCGGCCTCCATGGGGCTTCTCCGGATCCAGCTGTGCGAGAACTTGAAATATCTGGATTATCCGGCGGACAAGCTGCAAAGGCTGGCGAAATACCTGAAGGACAAGGGGATGAGCGTTGAACTGGGCATGTATGGCGCGACCTACGACAATCTGATGCGCCATGTGGAACTGGCCGGGATGTTTGACGCAGAGATGATCCGCATCGCCGTCGGCGCTGAAAATGAAGGCTACGACACCGACTGCGGCCATCTGGCGGAGACATTCAGGCATGTCCTGCGCGGATGCGATGACAAGCTCACCTTTGGCATTGAGAATCATTTCGATATCACCACCGAAGAAATCGTAAAAGTCGTGGAGCTTGTGGATGACCGGCGGCTGGGGACAGTGTTTGACACAACGAATGCCATCCATCTTCTGGAGCGGCCGGAAGAGACGCTGGCGAAGATGCTTCCCTATGTGAAATCTGTGCATCTCAAGGATTTCCGTATGGAAAAGGGCGAGGCTTCCATTACGATGAACGGCACAATTTGGGGCCTGGGTATGCTGGACACGAATCGGATCCTGAAGACGGTCGCGGAAAAATGCCCCCACGCCTCCATGATCGTGGAGCTGACAGTCCGGAGGGATACCGATGCGGCGCCTGAAGAGGTCATCCGCGCTGAGAAGCACCAGATTCACAGCTCGGTAGAAAACCTGAAAAATCAATTGCGCTTGTTTTATAAGGCTCCCAGTTCCGCTTTGTGTTCCTAAGCGCAAAATTCCCGTACTGTTCCTGCTCTCTGTGCGGCGGGAACATGCGGAGAGAATGTTCATTCATAAGTAAAGAGGTGTGACGGTATGTACAAGCAAGCAATTATCTCCAATTTCCTCGGCGAGATCCGGAACCGTTTCATGGTGTATCAGGGTCCCCGCGACCTGGATGGCAAGTTTGAGTCTGCCAAGCAGATCAAGGGGCTCAGCGGCCTGGAGCTGGCGTATCCCCAGGACTTCGCCGACAGGGCGCATCTGGATGCGCTCCTCAAAAAATACGGCTATGAGGCTGCGGCCCTCAACTTCCGGTGCCGCCGGAACGACAAGTGGCTGCGGGGCTCCTTTACCTCTTCCCACTCGGAAGACGTGGACGAAGTGGTCCAGGAGATGAAAACGTGCATTGACTGCGCACACGAGATGGGCGTAAGATACATTACGACCTGCCCGCTGAACGAAGGCCACGATTACCTCTTTGAGATGGACTACAGTGTGGCCTATGACAACATAGTCCGCGCTTTCCGGGAGATCGGAGACTACGCCGCGGAAAGGGCCCCGGAGATCCGGATCTGCATCGAGTACAAGTACAGCGAGCCCCGGACCCGCTGCTTCATCGCCGGCGCAGGCGAAGCTCTGGCGCTGTGCCAGGAGGTCGATCGCGAAAACATCGGCGTCAATCTGGATATTGGACACGCCCTGCAGGCCGGCGAGCGCCCTGCCCAGAGCGCAGCGATGCTTCACAAGGCCGGCAAGCTGTTTTACGTTCATGTCAACGACAATGACCGCATCGGCGACTGGGATATGATCCCCGGAAGCATCAATTTCTGGGATTTCGTGGAATTCTTTTACTACTTGCGTCGCATTGGATACAGCGGGTGGCTCACATATGATGTCTATCCGAAGGAGAATCCGGCCCCTGAGGTCTTCAACAGCTCCTTCCAGGCGGTGAGCAAGCTCATAGAGATCGCCGGCCGCATCGACAGCGCAAAGATGGATCAGCTGATGTATGAGCGCAATCCCGTGGCTGTCATGAACTATCTGTACACCTTGCTGTAAGAAAAACTTCAAAAAATTCCCAATCCGGCTTGGTGCTTCCAGTGCCATCACCAGCGGTACCAAAGCCCTGCGCTGCCAAGAGCGAATGCGGCATGGGAACACGAACGGAAGTTGGGTGTCAGATTACAATTTTGTTATGGAGGGAAGCAATTATGAAAAAGAAAGAATTGCTTATCGTCATCGTCTCTCTGGTAGTGGTCGTGGTTGGCTATTTGGGCGTTCAGATGTTTACCTCCTCTGATGACGCATTTCCGAATCATACGATCTCAGTCAACGTACATGCCGGCGCAGGCGGCGGAACTGACGTGTGGGTCAGAAAGATGTGCTCCATCCTCGAACAGGATCTCGGCCAGAGCCTGAATGTCTCCAACGTCACCGGCGGTTCCGGCGGCGAGTGCGTGAACCTGGTCTCCGAGTCCGCATCCGACGGCTATACCTGGCTGGGCTTCTCTGAGAGCCTGGCCACCCATGTGGCAAACGGCATTCATACCCACACCACATCAGAATTCGACTACTACATCATCGGCGGCTGCCCCGGCGTCCTCTGTGTCGCCGCCGACTCCCCCTATACGACCTATGATGAGTTCATCGAGGCGGCGAAGGAGAATCCCGGCGAGCTGAAGGTCAGCAATTCCGGCAGAGGTAAGCTGTGGCACCTTAAGACCTACATCGCCGCAGGCCTCGGCGAGGTCCCGCTGGAATACGTTCCTTACGGCGGAAGCGGCGACTCCATCATTGCCTGCCTGAACGGAGAGGTCACCGCAGTAGCCGCGTCCATCGGCGAGATCAATGACTATGTCAAGGCCGGTCAGCTCCGTCCCCTCGTGGCCCTGGAGACCGACTCCTACGTTGTCGGCGAATATACCGTCCCCTCCGCCTGCGACTACTTTGAAGTTGCAAACGACTACTATCCCCTGGCCCAGGTTCTGGGCATCGCCGTGAAGACGGACACTCCCCAAGAGGTAAAGGACGTCATTGAGGCCGCCTTCAATACCGCGATGGCCTCCGATGACATGAAGGAGTTTGCCGAGGAGCAGTTCGGGGATCTGTACGGCTATACCGGCGCGGAGGCCAAGGAGTACATGGTCAGCCTGGAGTCCAAGATGAGTTCTCTGCTGGTAGACCTTGGCTTGAACCAGGTGGACATCGAAGAATTCGGAATTGAATACATCGGATAACCGGGAGGGAGTATCGTGGAGAATAAAAATCTGCGAAGCAGCGACATATTGACGGGTATTATCCTCGCGGCGCTGGGTGTGTTTATCATCATCTACTCGATCAACCTGTCCCGCGGTGAAATATTCTATACGTCCGCAGGCTTTCTGCCGCTGCTCTTGGGCGTCTTTTTTGCGGCGACCGGCGTATATCTTGCAATCAACGGCCATCGGAAGGGCGGTTCCCTGGCGATGTTCACCCTCTCCAAAATCATGGATGCGATCCGGACGAAGCAGGGGATCAATACGATCTTCATCCTGGCGTGGCTGGCATTGTACATCTTTGTGTTCCTGAATATCCTGCCCTATTTCATCGCCACCTTCCTATACCTAGTGGTCATGATGGTTCTGTTCTACAAAAGGAGCATCGTCCTGGCAGTCGTCGTCTCTGTGTGTGCATCCATTGCGATTACCATCATGTTCGGATCGGTTGCCGGCATCCCGCTGCCGTAATCAATAGGAGGACGTTATGCAAGTAATTCAATCTGTAATAGACGCTCTTTTGATGTACGCCACTCCGACAGGCCTGCTGGCCCTGTTTGGGAGTACCACCTTAGGCGTCATTATCGGAGCGCTTCCCGGACTAACGGCCACATTGGGGCTCGTCATGCTGGTCGGTCTGACATATTCTCTGTCCGGTGTCATGGGGCTGACCGTTTTGATGGGCGTCTATATCGGCGCCATTTACGGCGGTTCTATCACTGCAATCACCATCAACGTCCCCGGAACGGGCTCTGCCGCGGCAACCTGCCTGGACGGATATCCGCTAGCCCTGAAGGGTCAGGGAGCCTCCGCAATCCGCATCACGCGCGCGGCCTCCATTTTCGGAACGTTTGTCGGCGCGATCGCGCTGATGTTTATCACCCCGGTCCTGGCTAGCCTTGCGCTGATGTTCACCTCTGCGGAATATACCACCCTCACCCTCTTCGGAATTCTGATCTGCGGAAGCGTAACTGCAAAGGACCTGCCCATCAAGGGATGGATCGCCGGTTTCATGGGCGTGTTCATCTCCCTCGTGGGCATCGACGGCCTGCTGGCGCAGCCGCGGTTCACATTTGGCATCACAGGACTGATGAGCGGTATCAATCCGATCCCTTCAATGATTGGATTCTTTGCCATCCCGCAGATTATCAAGCAGCTGCGCAACGGCGGAGAACGGGACTACAAGCCCGTGCTGGAGAATTCCACGCAGCAGGTCCGGACCATCCCCATGCTGCTGAAAAACAAGCTCCTGATCGCAAAGTCGACTTTGATCGGCTTGGGCATCGGCCTGCTGCCCGGTGTCGGCGAAAATATTGCAGCCTGGCTTGCATACGGAAACGCGAAGAGTTCCTCTAAGACCCCGGAAAGGTTCGGGACGGGCTGCTATGAGGGCGTGATCGCTCCTGAAACCGCAAATAATGCGGCAATCGGCGGCGCATTGATTCCGATGCTGTGCCTGGCGCTTCCGGGAAGCCCCCCGGCCGCAGTGATGCTCAGCGCACTGCAGCTGCAGGGTATCCGTCCGGGTCCGATGCTCACCTCCACCAATCCCACGTTTACATATGAGATGGCAATCCTTCTCATCCTCGGCTCTGTTATACTGTGGGTGGTAGGCGTCCTAATTGCCAAACCTGTTACCAAAATTATTGACGTGCCAAATGGTCTGCTCATGCCGATCGTCGCCGTCCTGTGTGTGATCGGTACATACTCTTTAAATATCTCAAGATTCGACCTCATTATGATGTTCGTTTTCGGAATCATCGGGTATATCCTCGACTGCATGCAGTATCCTTCCGCTTCTATCGTTCTGGGCATGTTGCTTGGTGTAACATTGGATGTGAATCTCAGACGTGCTCTGATGGTCAGTGATGGCAGCCTTCTCCCATTTGTCACTCGCCCGATCGCGATCCTCTTCCTGCTCGCCATCCTGTACTCTCTGCTCGGACCGATCATCTCCAAAAAAATGTCCAGCAAGTTCAAGGATGTGGCAACTAACACAGATGACTGACATAGAAATAAGATTAGCTATTTAGATTTGGTATGCGTTGGAGCAGGCAGGTACTTACATAGGTACGTGTCTGCTTTAACGCTGTTGTCAAGAAGTTCTGCACCTGTTTTTGTAACTCTGCATTAATTCGCAGTAGTTGCCTCCTGTTCTGATTTTTTGGTCCCTTTCTTTATGTATTCCTGAGCTATAGTCTAACTCTAAGTTATTAGCACATTGAGGCTTTATCGAGATTGTACAGATTTTTTGACCTTTGCAGTAACCACCTGGAAGCATTCCAGATGCCTTTGCCGCAGCCAGTAGGAGATCTTCTCTGCGTCCCAAAGGGGCGCCATTCCGATGATGGATTTCTTCGTTGTTCATCACCTGATTAGTCAAGCCACTAGCTCAGCCGGTGACTTGAGTTGGCCCTATAAGGGTCCGCTACCGACTGGCATCTCAAGACGCCCCAATCTTTTCTCTTATATCGCTTGCTCCGTTGCTATTAAAATAGCATTCTTCCTGCTATTATGATCTTGCTTAATTGTAAGGTTGCTATTTTATTAATTCGCTTCGTTCGCGTCTTGTAGCTAAAGTTTTTATCTTCATCAGTAAGCTTGGTAGTTCTGTTCGCTGAAATCGTACCAAAAGAAGAGACACTCGAAATTCGAGTGTCTCTTCTTTTGTCATGTGTTGACAAAAAAGATGCGAGTACAAAGCTCTGATTATTAGCAGTCTCAGAATTCCTGGGTATACCTCGTAATTAGGCTCTCAATTAGATAACATTATTTTTATAGCCCCTCATTTTCCAGTAACCTGCTTTGATCGTAGACTCGTTTTGTAATTTGCAGGTTATGTTCTTCTTCCCGGAAAAACCGAAGCTCCTGAAAATCATCCAGCAGGAAGCTGAACTTGCGGCGGAAAAGCTTTGCCACATTTTGATTGGCGGTTGTAAAGAAAATCTGACGCCGATGCGTGACTGCGATCTCCCGAAGGAAATCCATCAGAGCCAGCACGTTGAGATCGTCAATATTTGCGACCGGCTCATCCAACAGTAGAAAATTGGGAACGAATGGCGTTGCCAGATTCATCCAGAAAAAGACAGAAATCACCAGAGCGGTACGCTGCCCGGTACTCATATGGTTGATAGAAACCTTTTCTCCATTGCGAAAGGCGACCAACTGCCCATCCGTATCAATAGCCACCTTGGAAAATTCCTGTGGGGAGTGCAGGGCCAGAAAGATTCGGCTGATCTGTTCGATGTTTTGGCCGATAAACTTATCTGCATAGAAGTCTGGAGACTGGAGACATTCCAGTTCATTGCGCAGTTTCCCGCAACGGTCCAGCTTTGTCCGGATATCATTAATTTCTCGCTGATAAGCCTCTTTTTTGTCCTTATTTTTTGCGGATACGGTGATTTCACGTGCTTTCTGATGGAGATTTTCGCAAAGAACACGGATAGCTGCCCCGTTCAGTTCTTGGTCTGCCGCTACATCTCCCACGGCATCCCAAAAGGTAGAATATTGATCCAGTCGCGCAGTCTCTTCATGAAACTGCTCCAACTGTTGTTCTGTTCGACAATGATCCTGCCTGATTTGTTGCAGTTCTTTTTGGACTCGTTCCCACTCGGACTTCTTTTGCAAAAGGGCTGTAGTAAGTTCTCCTCGCGTATTCTCCCAATGTTGCAAAAGAGCTGAAAACGTTGTGATCAACGTTTCGTCTGCTTCCTCCGGGTCAAATCGTTCGGCAAATTGGGAGGGGATCGTCTCAAAAAAGTTCTGCCGGCTTTTGAAAATTTCATCCAGCGTCCCGCCAATAGAGACCTGCTCCTTTTCCGCAAGTAGATATCGCTCTATCTCCTCAAGTCCATGTTTCGCCTTGAAACAATCCTTTTTTGTGTCGCTAATGGCCTTTTGGAGATCGTCAATATTTTGAATGCTCGGGAAATCCAGATGGATCCTCCGCAAGGCCTCGTGATAGTCCTCTGCGGCAATTTTTTGGTTTCCCAACTGTTTCAGTGCGGATTTCACGGTCTCATATTCATCGGAAACATTTTGTTTTTCTTGATAAAGTGCCTGCAACTGCTGATCGACCAAGGCCGACTCTTGCTGCAAGTGTTCCCGAAGGACCTGCTCTGTGATCCCCTCCGTTCCACATAGAGGGCAGGTATGGCGAGTTGCATTCATTTGATAAAGCTCTAATCCCGCAGATCTCAAAGCGGAAAAGAGCGTGGCCTGTTTTGCCTGATCAAGCGTCTTTTCTTCAATCTGAGCATCCAGATCATCCAGCCGCCTCTGTAAACTGGACCGCTGCTGATGCATCTGCCGCATCTGCTCCTGGAGCTGTTGGGGCGTAGCCTCAACTACTACCTCCAAAATAGCGCCGTACTCCTCTTTCAACAGTTGTAAACGATTGGAGGTAGTCTCAAGTGTCTTTATCTGTTCGATACGATCCTGGTACGCATTAAACCAATCCAGATGATTTGTGCGGAATTGCAGTTGCTTTACCAAGGGCTCCAGCGCACGCAAAGAAGAAACAGTCTCTTCGGAATCTTTACACCGCTTTGTCTGCTCCTCCACTTCTCGTATTAGGTCACGTTCCTTCCCCTCGAGCAATGCGACGTTTTCTTTCAGTTGCGCACAATTTTTCAACATGACGGGGAGCTGCTCTTGCTGGATGCTTCGCTTTTTTGCCAGTTGTGCCCTGGAAGGAACGGGGCCAAGACTTATCACCTTGTCGTATTCCGCCTGAAGCCTCTGGGTTTCTACCAGAATCTTCTCTGGTTCCGTATCCCGTCCGAAGTTCAGACCGGATGCGGTGAGATATGCCTTAAAGGACTCGATATCCACCGATGGTATGACGAGGGCATCGATCTGCATTTGCAGCCGTTTCGCCTCTTCTTCGTATTTTGCGGCCTGTTCAGCGCATTTGCTCTTGTAGCTCTGCACATTTCGCCACATCTCTTGTATCTCTGGTCCATACAGGATCTTAGCAAAAAGCTCTTTCAGTTTTGGCTGGTCGCTCGTAAACAGGAACGTCTCCTCTGCCGACAAATAATTGAGGCGGTGGAACAAGTTTTGTAACTGGGGCTGTGTGCGATTGGTCCCCCGCATTCTGTAAAACTGCTGTTCTCGTTCTTTCTTCTTTGCAGGCTTCAAGGGTGGCGGGAGTGCCACCGATCGTCCATCCACCTCTGCTAACAGTATGGGATATGCGTGTATGGAATCTGATTGCAAAGCATCTCTCTGAAGGCTCCTAACCTCTCCCGTCAAAGCCAACTCGATTGCTGAGAGCAGAGAGGTTTTTCCAGAACCGTTGAACCCATAGAGCAGATTGACCTTTTGGAACGGAATATTCCAATTTTTTTGGTAGCAGTGGGAGCGGTATCCTTGAGGAATGAAAACAGAACATACCTTAGTAAGGCGTTGACCAGCCACGTCATCGCTTGAAGAAATTGCAGCCTTCTGTTCTTCCGGTTCTCCGGCCAAATAGGCATCCAGTTTCCTTTTCGCATACTCGTCCAGGCAAAAGCCCAGGCCCTTATCCTCCAGCTGCTTCAGCCAGATATCGCCGGGCTGTTGCAATTCCTCCTGCATAGTATCCACTGTGATCCGTCCAATCGGGATAGCGTCTGACAGATGCTCCAGAGAAAGAAGCAGGTTCCTTGTGTACTCTGTATTGCTGGTGAAGGCGATCCGTTGCCTGGGATCTACTTTTTTCAGTTCCTCTTCTTTTAGGACACTGATCCAGTAGATGTTCCAGCTGATATCATTGGCCAGACGGAAATAAACCGGCTCGATCACGTCAGAAACAAAGTGATCCCCCCATTCACTCCATGTACGCCATTGCTCTGCCGTCTCATGGTAGGTAAAGAGATACTTTGCAAAGGCCCTGGATGGATCTCCATACTGTTGTTCTGCCCAAACGTAGGGAATATCCTCCCGCCAATTTTGAATAGGGTCCGCTGTAAGCCCTGTGGACAGAATGGCCTCAAGCATCAGATTCGATCCCGCCATCCGTAATATCCCCTTTCACGATCGTACCGCGCCCCTGTGTGATCTCGGCAGACAGCACAGGTTCACAAGCGAGTCTACGTCCTTTCGTCTCGAAATAAAACACGCGGATGAACTGACGGAGCAGATCTTCATCCCCGTTGCACTCTGTATCTCTTAAAAATTTGGCGTACTGACGGGCCTCGTGCGGCGTCTGTGCATAGGCCACCAGGGCCTCCTGTTCCGCAGCCCGCAAATTGATGCTGGGCCTGCCGGATTTGTTCGTTTGGTAGCAAAAGCTGTGCGGAGCTTTTAATGGAGCACACTGAGCGGGCAGTTCTCCCTGAAGTATGTCGATCAGATACAAAAAATGGTCGAACTGAGTGGCGGCGCTTTTTCGATCTTCCTCATCCAGAAGCAACGTCCAAGCGCTCAGGTTTTCCGTTTCATCGATCTCCAGGATATTGTTTGGGAATGCTTCCAGTGCCAACGCAAAAAACCGGTCGGCATCCCATCGTTCTTCGGTATCCAGAGGGAAACGGTATGCATCCTCTACGTCACAGCTGCTTTGGTAGAGGGCTGGGTTTTTTTTGGCGATCCGATCGATCCTCTGCTGGAGCGTTTTGGTGGAGGGTGCCTGTTCCACCCAGCTCTGAGTGTCCTGGTCATAGCAACAGCGCACCTGAGCATGGACGTCCGACACACTCGTCTTCCCATAGCCATCTTGGTCAAAGTTTGGCACGATAAGCTCCAAGGCCTCCTCCTGAGACTGGCTGAACCAAACTTCCGTCCGTTTTGGCTTCATGATGGCGCCAAATAATCCGTGTTGTTCATTCTCTCTGTGCAAGGAAGTCTTTTTCTCCCATTTCTCCGAAATATCGTCTGCGTGTTTTAGATAAACGCAGGACCAGGACAGGGCGAGCGTTTCTTCTGCCTCCTGACGGCCAGAACGAGATAGTGTGGTACCTGCCGCCCAGTTGCAGGTGATGTAAGTACCGGCCTTTCCGTGCTCGAATAATTCCCAGCGGAGACGGGAGAACACCGCATCTTTCGGGTGGCCGTTCAACTGAGGATGCAGGATGGTGAGGCCGGACATTTGCAGCCCTTCATTCTGCAATGCCTGCCAGGTAAGTTCGTTATTCATGGAGTCTGCACAGAGCAAGGTCAAGAGGCGATTTCCCAGCGTGAATATCATATTTCCAATGGTCATGCCTGCCTGTTCGCAGAGGCAGTTACGGTCTCCCATAGGCTGCGTTTTCAGTTGGGGAACCAGACAAAGGGTGGGCTTACCATCCCGACAGGCAAGGAAGCAGTAAAACAGGGCGTTGACAAAGCGATTGGAGAGCACCCCCCAGGAATTGCAGGCTGTATCCAGCAGAAATACGCCGTCAAGGTCTGAGAGCTTTTTGATCAATGAATCAAATTTTTCCTTTTCCATTCCCTGACACGGCAAGACCCAGAGTTTATGGTTTTCGGGCCATAGGGACTCGTCTTCGATAATATTCACAATCACCTGTTCGGAGATGCAATACTCCGGAAACAGAACCAAATCACAGTATCGTTTCTTTGCAAGGCGCAATAGACGAAGGCATTTTTCGTCGTGCTCGGCGTCTTCGATCCAAACACCCTTCTCGCGGTGAAACGAAAAATCCCCCCGCATCTGTACGCGCAGAAATGAGTAGTTGCTTTTTTGGCTATCGCAACAAATAGGCAAATCCCAGTCGATACCCTTGTCCTTCAGTTCATGCTGCAAATCGACAAATTCAAGACGACCACCCATGATCAACCGTCACTCCATCGTTATTTTCTTTCATCATATCACAGCAAGCAAATTCTTACAAGGTTCGCTCGATTTCTATTGTTTCTATAAAACAAACTATGACTTTAAAGGAGGATTCAACCCCATGTTCTACAACACAGAAGCAAAGCAATCTTTGGTCGCCCGCTACCACGCTGGCGAATCCGTTGCCGCGATCTGCGCCGACACCGGCGTACCAAGAAGTACATTCTACACATGGACCAAGCCATATATGGTAACCGCGACAAACTCCGGTCATGCGGTCAGCCAGCAGGAGTTTATCAAACTGAAACAGAAACTCCGGAAGTTAGAGGAAAAGATCGAGATATTGCAGAAGGTCAACTGCACAGTCTCATCGCCACTTCAGGAAAAGCTGCAAGAGCTCGCCAAACTGTATGGACAGCACAGCGTCCATGCTTTATGCGAGGTCCTCTGCGTATCCCGTGGGACCTTTTACAACCATATCTTCCGGCGGAAAGAGGTAACAGCCTATGATAAACGCAGAGCCGAAATGAAGGAACATATCCAGACAGTTTTTGATGAAAGCCAGCAGAGATTTGGCGCAAACAAAAACGCCGCTGTGCTGATGGAGCAGGGCGTTCGGACTTCACCCAAGTACGTGGCTGAACTGATGCGGGAGATGGGTTTGCAGAGCATTTCCACCTATTCCAAGCAGGATCATCAGAAGCGTGAACGGCTACTGAAAAAGCAAAACCTCCTGCAGCGACAGTTCAAAGCAGACGCACCGAACCGCGTCTGGGTCAGCGACATCACCTGTTTCAAAGTAGATGGCAACTACCTCTATGTCTGCGCGATCCTTGACCTGTTTTCCCGAAAGGTCGTGGCCCACAGGGTATCACCCAAGAACAGCACCTACCTGGTCACTTCCACCTTTCGGCAGGCATATCAGAATAGAAATGAGCCCCGGCAGCTGACGTTTCACAGTGACCAGGGCTCGCAATATACATCCAACGCTTTTCGGAAACTGCTTCGCATGAACAAGGTCATCCAGTCCTTTTCCAAGTCCGGGCGCCCACACGACAATGCCGTAGCCGAGTCCTTCTTCGCCTCCATGAAACGGGAGGAGATCTATCGGAGACAGTACCATTCTCAGCGGCAGTTTGCGGAAAGCATTGCTGATTACATTGATTTCTACAACACCAAGCGTCCTCACAGTACACTCAACTACAAGACTCCAGATAGGTTCGAATCGCTCCATGCGCAGAGAAAAGAGCAGGTAGGCTGACCTGGACACTGGGGTTCAAATCAGAGGAATTTTCATTTTTCGTCTATCTATTTTCACTTTTTGTCCTCTTCACGCCAAACGGGAGAGCAGAAAATAGAAAGGGAGAAAGCCTGTCATTTCAAGGTTTTCTCCCATAAAGCACAAGCAGGAGCATTAGACAGTCCAAGAAAACTGTTCGGTACTCCTGCTTGTGTTCAACGCCAATTCAGTTATCAGCCCGCTCATTCATCTATAAAGATGCTAAAATTATCGGAGCCGAGAATCATCATACAACCCGGGAGGCAATTCTCACGATTATAGTCGACAATTGCTTTATGCAACTTTACATCGTCCGCACTTCTCTTAGTATTGGCACTGGGGTGGGAGTGCCACTCGCCAATGTAAGTAAGATTGTCTAAAGCAGTCTTATAAATATCGTCAAGACGCTCAGGCAGATTAGCGCAGCCTCTGATAAAAGAAGTTGGAGAGGAAATGCTATCATCTGGTGCCTTCACTTGGCAAACAACATAAACACGCTTTCTTGCTATATCATATGCTCCAATAAGAACGCCACCAGTTTCGTTAGGTAAAGCTCTTCTTCGATCCGCCTGCATTTCATTAAGCAACGATAATGACAACTCTACTTGCCAACCATTATATTCACGTGTAATCCATTTCTCTGCCATAAAAGACTCTTTTTCAACAGAATCAGAGACGTGAGTCCATATAATTATTTTCCCATCGGCATTACTTGTATGCAATTTGATTGCTTTGCAACATAATGCTGCGCTTAGAGAAACATTATCCTGTGATATGCGGCTTGAAATGCTGCGGCATGTCCCAGAATATATCATAGTCTCTGGTAATGACATGTGATCCGAGTACTTTTCATTCTTCAGCAGCTCCCGGTAATACTGCATTTCCAACAAATCCAACCGAGCCGTCCTGTCGGCGCTTTCAAGCAGCATGATTGTTGCTGTTCCTTGCGGGTTCAAGAAGCAGGAAATTCTTCGCGCATCGGATTGAACATCCAATGCAAGATGGCGTTCAACGGCAATGGATGCCGATGCATCCAATATGATATCTGATTGGCCAAAAGCCATACTTACAGAGTTATCTTTGCCAAAAACATCTGATGCAATAGCAACGAGGTCAGAATCAGACTGGATGTGGTTCGCAACTTTTTCCAATGACTCTACTTTAGAATAGCCGATATCGTTGCTTGTTAACACGTGCCGCGCAATATTATGCGGCCAGAAATAATCATGATCGATAATCGTCCATTTACCATACCCGGACCGCAAACAGTTGTTGAGAATATGCGATCCAATTGCCCCCACGCCAACAAGCGAAAAAATTTTTTCTCCGTCAGTTTCATCAACTTGGTTTGCCCACCTGCATTCGCGCTTTGATTGTGCCAGATGAACATTAAACGGGGTGATAGCAATATTGGCACCATTTCCGCCTGGATGTTTACTGAGTCCTATTCTGCTTCCGTTTAAGTGAAATCCATAATCAGTCAGTATATCTTTTAAAGAATTGTCAATAACAAAAGACCTCAAATCAAAGGTTTCAATCTCAGCCTCTTTGATCCGTTGTTTTGGAATAGCTAGGTTTATCAAGACTTTACAAGCAAGCAGTTTATTCCTCTCTTGCCTAAAATAGCTATAATAAATTCGCGGATTTTGTACAATAGTAAAAAGATCGGTCAACCAAGCTCGAATGGTATCACAGTTTTTGAATGAACAGAGCAACTCCAACAATGTTTGGGGCATATTATGTATTAAGTTTGAAAAATCCGGAGGGACAGGAAGGGAGAATACTGCGAAGTAATTCCCGTCGCTGGATTGATACATCAGTTTTCCAAATTCACGATCCTCTACAATGTACTTGTCAAAATACGGTTTCCCCAACTGTCCGTTCCAAACAATGACGTTACTTACATACGGGAAAAATGGCTCTAACGGTTGGTCCGGACGATGAAGCTGATTCATGGAGGTTTTTCGGAACCAGTTTTCAATGCACGTAAACAAGAAACGCCCATTCAGCTTGTGCTGTATTTCATGATAACCCAAATCTGAGTAACACAAAGATTTATGGACGTTATCCTCATGGAAATTTAGGTGGGGAACAATCGGGAAGTCATCCCTAACAGTGACAACAGGAAGGGTCTCTGTATTACTGATATAGATTGTTATCGGTTCGATGTTCCGAACAGGAATCAATCGATGCTGGGGCAAACCAATCACTTCAAAATCGAGTTCAAGTTCATCGCATCGGGAAACCGTATCATCATGACTTCTTATGGCATTCAGAGAAGCGCGAAAACGCTCGTGTTCTTCCACGAGCGTCTTCACCTCCATTGTCAAATTGAAAAAGGCTCCCATTGTTAACCCCCTGCCCGCGGCGCAGGAGTATGAATGAATGCGGCATTGAACCCCGTGTCTTCCCGTATGCCCGTACGATCAATTTTGAATCGCAGAGGTTTTGGATTCGTTTTCCCGCCATACTCCGATGTTATAAGCAAAGTTTTGCTAGAACCGTCGGCATTTTTGCAATATTTCCTATATGCCTTTTTTGCCTGGACATGGGGCGGTTGCGTATCACCGTCTCCGACATCAGAAAATGCGCGGCACGATGCCACAAGGAATGCGTTCTCCTGGCCGTATTCCTGAAGCAAACGTTTTATGTCTTCCGAAGGTTCTGTGATGTCTTCCCCCTTTTCATCAGAAAGTCCTGTATAGCTGCAGTGGTGCGGTATATCATATAGGTCCCACTTCAAATTATCGGCATTCCCCGAAGATTCGGAGCGCTTCACAATCTTGTCGAGCACATCATGTGGGGTGTCCCCTGTAATGAACAGATTTGTAGTTTGGTCTGCGTTTTCAAGCGCAATCTGGATTACGATGGACGGGTCATTGCGATTATCCACATCCTCGGCATCTTCAGAAAATGGGGCATGAACAAAGATGGAAATCTCGTCACCCAAGTTATGCTGTGGGCCTTCTAATAGAGTCCCAGCATGGATAATCGGATAGTCATTTTCTTCGGTTGACAATTCATTCTCTTCCAGCCACGAGGCAAGAGCTCCTGGGGCGGCAAAGATTTTTACCCCTTTCCCCCCACATTCTTTTAGACGATAGCGCGCCTCCTGCCGAATGACCCGTGCATCCTCACACAGGTTGACATCCAAGAGGAACGCAGCGGATATCCACAGTTCCTTGATTTTGGCTCGTTTCCCCGTTTGGTATTTTACCGCATGGTCAAAACAGAAAAAGTCCGCCGCCCCCTTGACATGGTCATCGTGCGGGTGGGTAAACATCACGACATCAAACGTATCGATGTCCTTCAGCGATTCAGTCAAATCCGTATACTTTGACTCGTTGCTGTGCATATTTGCATAGTCCATCAGCATCCGCTTTCCGTTGTCTAGTTCGAGGAAGATGCATTCTGCGTTGCCTTCTGGAAAAAATGTAATTGTCTGGCCCATAATGGCTCCTTTCTTCCAATAGATATTCTTGGTCCAAGATTATTTTTGATAGCAAAGATAAGTGCAGTTTGCCACTTCGTATCCATGACGCAGCAATAGTCGGTAATCGGATTCTTTGGGCTTCCGGAGGGTCGTTTTGTAATTCATAGCTTTTTCTGAGTCTGAGGTTGACAGGCATTCCTGCAATAAATGCGTTCTCAAGTCATCAGGGCATTTGCTGGCCGAAGTAATCTTTTCCGCGCTACCGCCTATTTTCAAATACATTCCCTGGTTGGTCCGTTTAATGAAATCCATCACCATACGGTTCCGCAAGGATGTGACTTGATCCATAGAAATATCCAACAAACGCTTCAGATTAGAATAGGTGAAGCCTGCATGACGTCGATAAGGGCCAATTGACGCAGAGGCGTTGCTGACAATCATGTAGTCCAAGCCGTCTTTCAAAGTGCCTGCGTTTTCCGGTGTAAATATTGACTCCAGCCCCAAATTATCGTAGACGCCGCCGTCCCATAAGTGAATGATTTTATCGGGGGCAGAATAATCCACATCGGAATATCTGGGGGGACTCCACTGATATTCACTTGTGGGCAAGCAATAAGGGCCTATCAAAATAGGGAATCCGGCTGATGCAGCCATGACAAGGGACAAAGGAATGTCAGGATTCTCAACATACCCAATTTTGTAATCGCCCATGTTGTTCTTGCAAAATCGGAAGCGCTTTCCTGTTTCATAAGTAGTGCAGTTGGTATACCAGATAACATCCCCAGAGAGGTCGGCTAAGGACCCGTGTATTCCCCATTGGCGCTCCAACTGTTTCGCAATGACGTTGGGCTTTTTGTTCCAGTAGTATGGGGAACAGATGAGTCGCAGTACGGCAGATATTTGTATATCGTTGGCCAATATAACCCTCTCGATCGAGGGCAGGACAGAGGAAAGGAACGTCTTGCTTGATGGCCATGTCAAATCATTATGTGAATAAATCAAGCCGACACAGAGGCTAGCACCGGAAACCGAGGAAACCCGTTTTACTTCTTCCAGCAATTCGTTCTCGGCCAGCCACTTAAATAGGCCAAGGTGAAAAATTGTAGCCCGGATACCTCCACCAGATAGTGCGATGCCAATATTATGTAGTTCCATACTAGAACATATCGCCATCTTGACCATTATCATCGCGAACCGAAAAAGATTTTATTATGATGCTCATTTTATCCTCCTAAAATCATTTGTTAACACTCTCTGCAAAATACTGAAAAGGCATGGCCTGCGAAGCGTTCCAGTCGCACAGCAAACAAAATATAGCGAAAAGATTGGATTGGCACATTCTCTACCGCCCTCTGGTTTCAATTCTCCAAATTCAAAAACTGTTCTATTGAAAGAAGATGGTTTCTTCCACTTTGCTGGCAATGTCCTCTAAATACACTGTGGCAGGAACTCGACCCACTTTGTTGTAAATAAACACTGCAGCCACCCCCAATGCGATTCGCTATTTTTAGCATTATACCATTTTCTGTCTATTTTGTATAGCTCAAATCGCGCCGATATTGAAACTCACCTCTCTTGGTTTAGCAGATTGAAATAGAGCAAGGGGGACGAGTTCACACATCGTCCCCCTTGCTCTATTTCAATCGCAGAATCTGTCGTACAGCAGCACGAATTGTTTCTGGATGATTCCGTCTCCATGGTAATGCCCGAAGAAGTGATACTGGAACCGGCATCGCTGTAGCACCTCCTCCTGGAAATCTGTGAGCTCGTCCGGCTTAGGCATTTCCCGGAGCAGTTCATTCTGGATGCTGGTAGGGGCGCAATGGGTGATGATGTAGTCGACTTTCCAACCTGCCTCGCCTAGATTCCGCCGCGCTTCCAGATATTCTTCTTTGCTGGGCAGTTCCTCTTTCCACCAGGACTGGTGGTTGATTCGAAAGGCCGCACCTTTGGCGTTGAGCACATGGAACTTCTGGAGGAACCAGGGATCGTCCGTCTCCAGGACGCCGCCCTGAATATCGTGGCTGCTACCCCCGCCCATAGTAAAGACCCGTTTACCGCACAGTTCAAATATCTGACCGCGCTCCACAGGAGTACAGAGGGGTGGATGCACCGGATCATCCAGGCTGTCTCCATACACTGATATGTATATCATAGGAAGGGAGCAAACACCATGACCTACACAGATCAAGAGAAGAACTGTATCGGAAGGATTATACATCTGAAGCTGATTTTCAGCGCGGCCTGTCCTCTTACATCGGATTTTACAACGATCAGCGTCCGCATCGGACGCTGAAAAATCGGACACCCCGTCAGATAGAGGAGACATTCAAAACCGCAAACACCTGAGTGTGTCAGCAGGGGTTCGAATCTCGCTGTTTACGCGTTTTGTACCTCGATTTTGCCCAGTTTGCAGATTTCCGATGATATAACTCCGAAAAACAGAAAAACCAGAAAGCCTTGCAGCGCAAGGCTTTCTGGCATAAGATGACCCCACCTGACGTGAACAGTGACAACTATCTGTTCAAATCGGGTGGGGTCATTCATTTTGGTACGCCCGACTGGATTCGAACCAGCGGCCTTCAGAGTCGGAGTCTGACGCGCTATCCAACTGCGCCACGGGCGCATACCTAAAAAACTGTATTTTATTATAACACGGGATTTTCAAAATTGGTAGTCAAATAGTAGTCTGCGTCAAAGGCGGAACAGTTCGGACCTCCGGCTCTATTTCATGCTTCCAGATAGCGCTCAGCCAGGGCGGTAAGGGGTCGATATAGCGATGCTGATATCCGCAACGACCTGAGCCGCCTGCGCGTCATCGTACATGTGAGCGGTGATATTGCGGGAGGCCAGCATATCCAGCCAGACCTGCTGGTCACTGATGATCTGCGCGGCATAGGCGGCCTTGAATACCTGCTTGGAGAAAACGATCCCGCTCATGTCGGCCCCTGGTCTTCCAGGTATTCCCGCAGGAACTTCCAGGCCAGCTCAAAGGTGAACTCAAAACGCTGGATCACGCCGTTACGAATGACGGTGGAGTCCGAATTTTGGGCGAAATCGGACAGGGCCTCCCTGAGCCGCTCTACAGCCTTGCGGTAATTTTCAACTTTCTGCAGCATAAAGGATCACACCGTCCTTTTCGATGTTCGATAAGAATTCAGAGTCCATATCAGAGGCCACATGGACGATATCCAGCATCAGGAGCGTCGGGAGGTCCTCCGCATCCAGCCAGAAGGAGGTCCGATTTTCCGGGGGCATTCCGTACACCGCCAGGTCAATATTGCTGCGCTCACGGAAATCCCCCCTGGCCCGGGAACCAAAGAGGACCAGCTTCCGGGCTCCATACCGGCGGGCCAGCTCACCGAGCTGACGATAGATCTGTTCCATGGATATCTCCTTGGCCGCTCCCCTGCCGGGCAGTATTTTCGCTGTGAGGGAATTCTCTGTAGACATACACCGGGCAGTTAGATATCCTGCCGCGATCACACCTGGAATGCCGACCATCTCGTTTTTGTTAACATAGCACAGAACAAACAGGAATAAAAGGCAATCTTCCCACAGGTACTGAAAATATCCTTTTTGCCACAGATGTCAGTAAATTCCGTTTATTGGCATAAACTCCCGTTGTCAGAGATTTTTAGCTTTATTTTAAATATGGAAGCAAACTGTAATGGCTATTTCCAATGAACTCTTGTCGTCAGTTGACACAAGGAGTCAATCCAAGTTGTGTTTTTTGTAATTCATAACTATCCCGAAAAACTCTTACCAAAATATTCTGTTATCGGGCTTCGGCTTGCCGCAAAGCAAGATCAGTTATGTGTTCAAGTTTTCTCACATATAGAGGGACACGGTTTAATCATCAACTGTTTTTTCTTGTGCCGGAAATTTAATTGGAATCTGAAACTTAACCAAAATTGTACTGTCACTATAATCATATATTGACGTTTTAGCCAAAACCTCTCCCAAATAATCTCCAGTAATTTGATAGTGATTATCTCGAATGAACAGGAGAAGTTGATCAAGCCCAACCGATTCAGATTGACCATCCAACGCGCAATAATTTCGATAAAGACACGCATAAGTCCCGGATTGCACAATTTTTTGAGGAAGTACAGTCTGTATAGGGGCATCTGTAAGAAGCAATGCTCCGTTACAAACGTACCTCCCTTCTATTAGATTCTGCTTTGTAATGGTACAGCAAGCCTGATACAGGAGGGAGGGAGAAAGATGATGATTAAGCAAAGTGCCTCTTATTTGACCTAAGGCCTGTTCCCAGGGTGAGCCGTTGGAGTAATCCTCTTTCAAATCATACGCATCAATTTGAAAATCAAGGGCATATCGCTTAGGAATAAATTCAATAAAAGCAGAATCCAAAACCGGTGGATTTCGCAGTTTCGCACAGCTATTAAGTTGCTTGATAAGAATATCCCGTGACGCCGTATCCTGAGCAATCTTTTCATTCAGTCTATCAATACGCTCGTTCAAAAGTGCTTCAAACAAGGACAGATTTTTTTGCTCAAGCATGGTTTTTATCTGCTGCAATGACAATCCCAGAGACTTCATTTGCAATATTTTCTCCAAACGCGGGAATTGACTCTGTGCATAATATCGATAGCCATTACTGTCGTTTATATACTGGGGAATCAACAATCCCATATCGTGGTATAGTCGCAGAGTCCTTGGAGAAACTTCAAAAAGTTCAGCCATTTCACCAATACTTATTTGTGTGTCTTTCCTTTGAAAATACTCCTTCAAAAATAAGCACTCCTTCCCTTCATATCTCTTATGATGCAGCAGCAAACTGTATTGATTATAAAACCGTGCCTATCTGGCTCGGCATTTGTAATCCAGGAATTTTTTACATTTTCAATAAAAACTTCTCCGCACGAAAGCGAATATTCTTACAGAGAAAAAGCACTTTAATCCTCACAAAAATTACCCATATTGAACCATTATAAGAACTTATTCTACAAACCGTTTTTTCGTTGTCCCACTCCGAAAAACTTTAACGCAGCGAGATAGGAAGGAAAGGTGTTTTCTCTGTGAAAGCACTTCACCGGCCACCAATTTACGCATTTTTAAGTAAAATTAGAATAAATTCCCCCCAAATATTTGCGATTGACATTGACGCAATGTCAATCGCTACAATTTTCTTATAATCGGTGAACAAAAAGCGATTCATTGTTCAAATTATATACTGAATTCGCATTATTTTCACCGAAAAACACTTAATTTCAATTAGGAGGAACCGGACTACTATGAGAAATGCGAAATTTGACGGAGTCATGACGGCATTATGTACAATGTACAATTGTGACGGCAGTGTTAATGCAGACATGGTCAAAGCCCACACCGATTTTTGTATTCGGGGTGGCGTAAATACGGTACTTGCCTCCGCAGGTAGCGGTCAATACGTAAATATGACCGCGAAGCAGCGAGAAGATACAATTAAAGCTGTTGTAGAAGGCGCCGCAGGTCGCGTCCCTGTTCTGGCGGGCGTGTTGGAACCCGGTTTGGGCGCTGCTTTAGAAAATGCTAAGCTCGCAGAAGGATCCGGCGCAGAAGCCCTGGTAGTTCTTCCTCCCTACTACGTCACCGTCACACAGGAGGGCATTTATGATTACTTTGCAGAACTGGCGCAGACTGTCAGCCTTCCAATTATCGTGTACAATTATCCCGGGCGCATTTTAACCAACGTACTGCCTGAAACTCTAGCAAAAATGATGCGGGAGATCCCTTCGGTTATCGGCGTAAAGGAATGCTCTGACTACTCGCAATTCCTCAATGCCGTCCGCCTGGTCGGTAATGATGGCGCTGTATTCAGCGGCTCTGATCTAGCCTTTGCCGATCAGGTCCTAGCTGGCGCCAAAGGCGGCGTTATCGCTGCTTCCTGTGTTCTGCCGGCCGAGTACGCAAAAATTTTCCGCCTGGCCAAGGCTGGCGACACCAAAGGTGCCCACGATTTGATTTTCCGGTATTATGCCTTGGTAAAGGGTCTGTTTGGAAACGGCATGCATCCGTCTCCCCTCAAGTATGCTATGAGCCTGATGGGCCAGGAAATCGGTGAGTGGACCACTCCCATTCGTGAGCCTGATGATGCCACTAAGGCTTTGCTGCACAGCGAACTGGAAAAACACGGCATGCTGGCTCACTGATCCCTATTGAAAAGGAGTGACAATAATGAAGTCTAATCAACTGCCTGTCCTCGGCTTTCTTGGGGCCGGCGCTATTGTCAGCGCTATGGTGCGCGGATTCTGCGAGCGTGCGCAGGACACCCCCTATCACCTGGTCGTATCTGATATGCGCCCGGAAGCATGTGAAGCCCTGCGGAACCAATATCCCGAAAGAGTTTCAGTCGCATCCAGCCTACAAGAATGCGTGAATCAATCGGATTGGGTTATAATCGCTGTTTGGCCCCAGGCAGGTGAGGAAGTAATACGATCCTTGCAGTTCCGCCCGGACCACAAAATCATCAACGTGATGTTCGATAAAACGGTGGAAGAAATTCGCAGTTGGATGAATACAGATGTCAGCATTATGCTGCACATGATCCCTGGAACATACCTAAGTTTCTACCCTGGCCCCATTGTTCAGTGTCCCGCCATCCCGGAAGCAGCCGAAATATTTGGCCACATCGGCAGAATTGTCAATGTAGACAGTCGTTATCAGGCCGCTGTATTTGGCTCTGTCACCGGTCTGTTCGCCCCTATTTTTGCCGTCATGGATCATGTAATTGATTGGGTCATTGCACAGGGTGTTCCCGCTGACGCAGCGACTACATATGTGACCAATATGTTTGCGGCCGTATGCCAAGAGGCCTGCGGAATGGACAAAGAGGGCGTGCACCACATGGCAACCGTCAGCACCCCCGGAGGAATCAACATGCAAGCGCTGGAACTGTTGGATGCCGCCGGAGCCTTCACCGCCTGGCAGCAGACGCTGGACCCTATTATGGTCCGCACGTCTTTCGGCATTTTCAAAGGTTGAAAGGAGCACGCACATGGAACACACCGTAGTTTTGATTCATCCCACCATCCATCAAGCTGGTGTTGATTATCTCAAAGAACGCTGCAAGGTCGTAATGGCCCCCGACGGTAAAGAATCTACATTAATTCGCGTAATTAATGAAAACCAAGCGACAGGCATGATTGCCCGCCTAGAACCAATTTCCCGTCGTATCTTTGAGTCCTGTCCTACTCTGAAAGCCATCCAGGAGCCCGGCGTCGGCCTGGACAATGTAGACGTAGTCGCCGCATCCGAAAACGGAGTAATGGCCCTCAATGTCCCTGATGGAAACTATACCACCGTCAGCGAACACGCAATGCTGTTTATCCTTGCATGTGCTCAGAATTTGTTGAGAGCTGACAAGAATGTCCGTATGGGAAATTGGAGTTATCGCGACACCAACCTTCCCTGTGATGTGCAAGACAAAAGCCTTTTGCTTATCGGTTTTGGTCGTATCGGCAAAAGTGTTGCTGAGAAGGCTCGAGTTTTTGGTATGAATATACTCGCCTATGATGCTTATGTCCCCGCCGATGTTATGGAAGCACAGGGCGTCCAAAAAGTGAACAAGCTGGAAGACGGCTTGCGGGTTGCGGATTTTGTCACGCTCCATCTGCCCCTCACCGATCAGACCCGAGGCATGATGAAAGCTGCTCAATTCCGGTCCATGAAAAAGACCGCCTATATCTGCAATCTTGGACGAGGCCCTATGCTGGATGAGGGAGATCTCTACCAAGCTCTCATCAATGGGGAAATTGCAGGCGCAGCATTGGACGTGTTTGACCCGGAACCCCCTTCTAAAGATAATCCTCTGTTCCAGCTGGACAATGTAATTGTTACACCCCACACAGGTGGAGACACTCTCGAGTCCAGAAAACGGCTAGCCATTATGGCAGCCAAATCTCTACTCTCCGCCATGGACGGTCAACCGCAGAAAGCCAACTGGGCAAATTGCCGCAATATAAAGCAATTAAGGACATAATCATTAACGCCGTCGTACAGGTACACAAGCGTTCTCTTTCCCTCAACCCTGCCAACTCTTTTATCAGACAACACCCCAAAAAATGGAGGATACATATGAAAAAGTTGATTTCTTCCGTAGTAGCACTATCACTGCTGAGTGCTCTTCTCACTGGCTGCAATGTTGTCACCAATACCCCTAGCAGCACCGTATCTACCCAAACCAGTGAGTCTTCTCAGCCTGCTGAGCCACTGGAAGGCGCTTCCATTGTTCTTCGAATGAGCCATGGCGACAATGACACCAGCATGCTAGAGAATACTTGGAATGCTTATGCCCGTGTATTCAAAAAGTCTTTGGAACTGTACTCTGGCGGTGAAATGACTGTTGAAATTTTCCCCAACGATCAGCTAGGCGGCACTACTTCCTGCCTGGAGCAATGCTCACAGGGCACGCTGGATATTGCACTGTCTGCATCCGTGGGTGCCCTGTCCGGTTGGATTCCTAATGCCTGCATTTTTGACATTCCCTATCTGATTGACGATATTGACGTGTGTAACCTCGTCTGCGACGGTGAAATTCTTCAAGAATTGAGTGCGGAACTGCAAGCGGCAGCCAACATGCGGCTTTTGACCATGGTTCAAACTGATTTCCGCAATGTGGACACATGGAAAGCCCCTGTGTATTCCATTGATGATATGGCTGGTTTGAAAACCCGCGTTCAGGAACTGGACCCACACATCGCCATGGTGGAATCCTGGGGTGCCATACCTACTTCTGTCGCCTTCACAGAGTTGTATTCCGCTGCCTCTACAGGCGTCATTGACTGCTTTGAAAACTGCAATTATACCTTGTTTATGAACAATCTATACGAAACCGTCAACTATATCACTGATACGCAGCACGCCGCAAATGTCTGCGTGTGCGTCATGAATGAAGACTCGTGGAATAGCCTGACGGAAGACCAGCAGGCCATTATCGAACGCGCAGCCAGAGACGGCAAGCGCGCAACCATGGGTGTTGTTACCGCCAACAATGTCAATATCATCAATCGTCTGGAGGAAAGCGGTGTAGAGATGATCTCTCTCACCGACGAAGAACGCCAGGCTTTTAAGGACGCATGTTCCGAGCAGGTGCAGAAAATCATTGATAGCACCATTGACTCAGATTTTTATGAACAGTTTATGCGTGCCTATGCTGATGCTGAAAACATACTTGGAAGGAATTAAGCCTGTGGATCTGGCGCCAATCATGGTCTGTTAGGAGAAAGAAAATGAATACTGTAAAGAAAATACAAAAGGGCATCTCAGTTGTATCGCTCTCCCTGGCATCTGTACTGCTTGCAACGATCGCGGTAGCCGTTTTCATTTCCGTACTGGGCCGCTATGTATTTGGAACTAACACCATGTGGGTAGAACAATACACTCGTTATGCTCTGATTTGGGCGGTGTTTCTCACCGGGAACGTTTTGATTCAGCAAAACGAATTGGTCCGCGTGGATTTCTTGGATCATCTCTATCCAAAAGCATTTATAAGAGGCCGGGATATTTTCTACACAATTTTGTTTGTCGGGATTCTTGTGGTTTTGTTTTGGTATGGCTGGCTACAGGCTGTCAGCTACTGGGGTGTCGCAATTTCCGGTTTTCCCCTGGACAAATTTTGGATCTATTTAAGCGTTCCTATTGGGGCTGCACTGATGTTGATTCAATATTTTTTAAATCTCATTGTTTTGTTTTTTGAAAAGAAAGGAGGGGCAGCAGAATCATGAGTGTTGCTTTAATCACGGTTATCGCCACTTTGTTAATTTTGCTGCTGATTGGTGCACCTGTCGTCATGGCTATAGGTACCGCCGCCATGAGTTATTTTTTGGTGCAACCCGATATGCTTAGCAATTTGATTATGTACGCTCACCGCATGTTTACCGGCATGGACAGCTTCATCTACATCTGTATTCCCCTATTCATGATTTCCGGTGAATTGATGGGCCGTACAGGTCTAATGGACCGTATAGTTAGTTTTTGTAGAATATTCGTTGGAAGGCTGCGAGGTGGCATCGCATATGTGACGATTTTAGCCAGCATGATTTTCGGCTGCATTTCCGGTTCCGGTCTTGCCTGTATTGCCGCTCTTGGTCCCATTGAAATCTCCATGATGAAAGAAGAGGGATATAAAAAAGAATTTGCTGCAGCTCTCACCGCTACCGCCGCAATTCAGGGGCCGGTTATCCCGCCGTCTATTCCCGCTGTAATGTTCGCAGGCTTGGCGTCTGTGTCAGTGGGCTCTATGTTCACCGGATGCCTGGTTCCCGGCATTCTCTTGGGCGTGGCACAGATGATTGTAGTCGCAATTATGGCAAAAAAGTATGGATTTCCCAAAAGCGACGTGCACTATTCCAAGAAAGAAGCCTTGCAGATCATTTTGAATTCCTTTGGTGCGATTTTCATGGTACTGATTGTTCTCGGCGGCATTCTCTCTGGCGTTTTCACTGCTACTGAGGCATCAGCAATCGCAGTGGTCTATGTCCTGTTGCTGGATATTCTGATGTCGCATAAATTAAAGGCAGCAGACATCTGGGCAGCTCTAAAATCCACAGCCAAAGGAAGCACCTCCATTTTTTTAATCATCGGTTTTTCTTCTGTCATCAGTTGGATTCTGGCAATGGAAAGTGTTCCTATCATGATCAGCAACTGGTGTACAGCAGCAAATATTTCTCCGTATCTTCTGCTGTTTATTTTTAATGTATTCTGCCTGTTCAATGGCATGTGGATTTCAGATTCGGCCCAATTGGTACTCTTTGCTCCGATTTTTGTCCCGATTTTCTCCAGCATGGGCGTGAGCCCTGTGCATATTGGAGTGGTCATGGTAGTTAATGTCATGATCGGCATGTTGACCCCTCCCTTCGGTATGGCACTGTATACTACCGCCAGCGTCAGCGGGTGTGATCTGAAAAAAATAGTAAAGGCATCCCTGCCGTTTACTGCTGTCTGCGCAGCCATTCTTTTCATCGTCACCTATTGTCCCACGTTGACGATTGCGTTGCCGCAGTTCTTAGGTTACACCACTTGAGTTATCCATTATCATCGGGGAACGCCATAGAGGTTTCGTCCTATGGCGTTCCTCATTTCGTCTTTTGCTCCTTTTGTCGTTACATCAGGCGCAATAAAGCTGGTTGCAAAGCCGAAAAGTAAAGACTTGTCTACCCACTTTCTATGAAGGGGATATTACACTTTCTTTGCCAAATACCAGCCAGTCTCTGAACCAGAGCAGCAGAGCAATTCCTCCGGAGTTCCAGCGAACAGCACCTCGCCTCCCTGTGTTCCTCCCCCCGGACCCATGTCGATGATCCAGTCTGCGGCGGCAATCAGCTCCATGCGGTGCTCTACTACTACGACTGTATTCCCGCGACTCACCAGGCGCCGAAGCAGCCCCAGCAGATGCTTCACATCCTGGCTGTGGAGGCCGGTAGTGGGCTCATCCAGCACGTAAATATTGCCCGACTTATGCAGCTCACTGGCCAGCTTCAGCCGCTGGATCTCTCCGCCCGACAAGGTACTGGTGGGCTGTCCCAAAGTCACATAGCCCAGGCCTACTTCTTGGAGCGATTGGAGCGGCGTCCGGATGTTCGTCTGCTCAAAGAACGCCAGCGCCTGCTCCACGGTCAGTCCCATCACCTGCTCAATGGTCTTTTCCCGATAGGTATAGCTTAGGGCCGTGGGGTTATATCTCCGTCCGCCGCACTCCTCACAGCGGATGGTCACCGGGTCCGCAAACGCTACGTCCGGGGTGATCTCCCCTTTTCCCTTGCAGACAGGACAAGCGCCTTTAGAATTGAAACTAAACCACTGCACGCTGACCTGGTTGGCCTTTGCAAACAGCTTACGGATCTCGTCCATCACACCGGTATAGGTGGCCGGGGTGGATCTGGATGAGGTCCCGATGGGCTTCTGGTCCACCACGACGGTCCTGGGATACCGCGCCACAAATTCATGGCAGACCAGACTGCTTTTCCCAGAGCCAGCCACACCGGTCACGGCGGTAAGGACCCCCTTGGGAATGGTCACTGTCACGTCCTTCAGATTATTCAGGACCGCATGTTCGATCTGATACCCCTCGGTCCAGGGACGGGGATGGGGATTGATGATATACTGCTCCCGAAGGGAGGCCGCCGTCAGTGTACCGCTGTCCCGCAGATCCTGTACAGATCCCTGGTACACAACCATTCCTCCCTGCTCACCGGCATTCGGTCCCAATTCGATCACATGATCCGCCAGCTCCAGGATCTGCCGGCTGTGCTCCACCACCAAGACGGTGTTGTGCTGATCTCTGAGTTCCAGCAGCAGATCTCCAATGCGTTTGGCGTCCGCCGGATGCAGACCGGCTGTGGGCTCATCGAAGATATAGGTGATATTGCTGAGACTGCTCCCAAGATGCCGCACCATTTTCAGCCGCTGCGCCTCGCCGCCGGAAAGCGTGTCCGTTCGTCGGGATAAGCTCAGATAGTCCAGTCCTACCCGAACCATCCGCCGCAGGCACTGAAGGATCTGATCGGCAATGGGCCGCCCCAGAGGATCGTCGATCTTCTCCAGCACGCAGATCAGATCACTGACCTGCATCTTTTCGCATTCCGCAATGTTGAAGCCGCAGATCCGGGAGGCCAGCGCCTTGGGATTCAGGCCGCTGCCGCCGCAGGTAGGACAGGGCGAGCGCCGCGTGAACAAAGCCGCCTCTTCCCGGACACTGCGCTGCAGCCCGGAGATGTCACGGTTCAGGTAGAGCCGGTTGAAACGGGAGACCACACCCTCATAGGGAAGCTTTGACACTTGTCCGGTGTTGTTGCGGGCATAGTCCATAACCAGCGGCGTGTCCGGTCCGATTCGCAGGATCTGCCACTCCTCCCGGGTGAAGTCCCGCAGCTTCTTGTCCGGGTCCAGCTGCGGGTTGTTGTAGTAGTAAAAGGACTGCCAGCTCCCGGTGGAAAACTGGCTGAAACGAATGGCCCCTTCCCGGATGGATTTCTCCCGGTCAAACATCCGCTCCTCGTCCAGCTGGACTCGTACACCCAATCCGGTGCAGTCCGGGCACATCCCATGGGGATGGTTCATGGAGTAGGCCATGGAACCTCCGGCACTGGGCCGTCCCACCCGGGAAAACAGCAGGCGCAGCAGCGGAGCAGCGTCCACCGCTGTCCCAACCGTGGAGCGGGCATTGGCACCGATGGGCTGCTGGTCCACCACCACGCAGGGGGTCAGATTCCGGATATCCTCCACCGGTGGCCGCTCATGCCGGGGCAGTCGATTCCGCAGGTACAGCGGATAGGTAGACTGCCACTGCCGTCCGCTCTCCTCTGCAATGGTGTCAAAGGCCAGAGAGCTCTTTCCTGAGCCGGAGACTCCCGCCAGCACCACCAGCTTTTCCTTTGGAATCTCCACATCGATATGCTTGAGGTTGTTGGCACAAGCCCCTCTGATTTCAATCTGTTCTCTGCTCTGCATATTCTCCACTCGCTATTCTCTTAATGCGCGGTCTCTCCGCTCCGCCCGCGGACAGCTGAGCAGGCGCGGTCCTCCGCCGCAAAATCAACCAATAGGGGATCAATACCGACAAGACGCACACCCAGCTCAAAGGAAACGAGGCGTATACCCAGGCCACATCCACCGTTCCGGCCTCCAGAAGGGAGATCCAGACAAGACGCACTCCGCAGGTCCCCAGCAGGTTGATGACCATGGGGGCCACCGATCTTCCGTATCCCCGGATCCCTCCCATGAGGACATCGGCGATCCCCCACAGGGTATAGACAGAGGCCACGGTCCAGAGGCGGTGCACACCGGCTGCGATCACCGCCGGGTCCTCGTTGTACAGGGCAATCAGCTGGCCGGACAGCACTAGGGCCGCACTGCTCTGAACAACACCCAGGAGCACCGTACAGGAAAGACAGACGCGCATGACCTTTCCGATGCGTTCATACTCTCCCGCCCCCAGATTCTGACTGGTAAAGGTCTGGCACGCCTGCTGAAAGGCGTTCATGGAGAGGTAGAGAAAGTTCTCCACGCTCATGGCGGCACTGCATCCAGCCATTACCACGCTGCCATAGACGTTGATTGCCCCCTGAATGGCGATATTGGCAATGCTGAACAGGCTGGCCTGAATCCCGGCGGGAACACCGATGCGGGCAATTTCCCACAAGCGCTGCCGATCCAAACACAGCTGCCTCCAGGAAAAATGGAAGGCATCCCTCTCCCGGGACAGCGAGCGCAGGATCAGGCCCGCGCTGGCCCCTTGGCTGATCACGGTGGCCAGAGCCACGCCCGCCACATCCATTTCCAGCGCGATGACAAAATACAGGTTCAGTCCCAGGTTTAGCACCCCGCTCAGCAGGAGAAACAGCAGCGGCCGCTGGGTGTCTCCCTTTGCCCGCAGTGCGGCGGCACCGTAGTTGTACAGCATGGTAAATGGCGTCCCCAGAAAATAGATGCGGACATAGAGCAGCGCCAGAGGCCGCACATCCGTTGGAACTGACATCAGCTGCAGCGCTGCGTCAGCGGCAAGAACCCCCACGCCTCCCAGCAAAACGCCTCCGGCCAGCGCCAATGTCACAGCGGTGTGCAGCGACCGGGAGATTTCCCGGTCGTGCCCCGTCACCCCCAGGTAATGGGCGATGACCACATTGACACCCACGGACGCTCCGATCAAGAGGTTGACGAACAGCGCGATGATGCCGACGGTGCTGCCTACGGCAGCCAGGCTGGCATGGCCGGCAAACCGGCCCACCACCACGCTGTCCGCCGCGCTGAAGAGCATCTGCAGGATGTTGGACGCCATCAGCGGAAGGCTGAACCGCAGGATCTTGCCCAGCAGCGGGCCGTGGGTCATATCGATGGAAAACCGGTCCCTCATACTCCCAGCCCCGCCCCGGAGAGCCGCTGCTCCGCCGCCTCCAGCGAAGGATAGCCGCAGCGGCCAATCGTATCTTCCAGGATCATACGGTTCATGTTCCGCCCCGCTTTCTGCAGCTTTTCCACGTAGGCGGCATACAGTCTCAAAGTCTCCACGGAGTAGGTCAGAAGTTCTCCCCGCAGATATGTCTCAAAGGAGGCGGCGTTCTGACGGTCGGCGGAGCGGGAGATGTCCCGCCCCCGGCTGGCCAGCACAGGGTACTGCGCGGCCAGTTCTTCCTGCCAGCGGACATGCTCCCGGCAGATCCAGTCCGCCAGCCACTCTTTTTCCAGGGAGGGCACCGGCAGGAAGCCCCGCAGCGCGGCGTACTCCGCCGGATTGGTCCGCTCCATCATATAGGCGTATTTCTCACACAGCAGGTTCCGCCCCTCCGTCTGGGCGCTGCGCAGATCGTCCAGATAGCTGTCCAGCATGGGCTGGTTCCAGGCCCGCATCTGGCTGGTGCGCATCAGGCGGAAGGTCTCCCAGTCATCCTGGCAGTGGGCCCGGCCGCCGCAGTTCTGGACCTTGTCCATCATCTCCCACTCGATGCCCACAATGGTCCCGATGGTCTCTTCTCTTCTCTCCATAGTCCTCATTCCTCCATCACATGGCTCTTCCGCAGGACCGGGTCCCGGATCCCATCCCGCACTTTCTCCGCATGGGGCAGCAAAAAGGCGTCTGTTCCCGATGACAACCCCTGTCTCCTCAGTTCCTCCGCCGTGTCCCAGCAGATCGCCTCCACCACCTCCGCCCGCTCCGGGCCGTCCGGCGCGGCCACCAGCGCCTCGAACCGCTCATAGGCGTCCGGCAGCCGCTCCATGCCCCGCAGTCCCCGGTGTCGCCACTTGTAAAAGGGCGCGTAACGGCGGTTCATCAGATACACCGCGGACATGGCGGCGTCCGTGAAGGCCGCCAGCGCCTGCTGCGCCGCCACCGGTTCCCCCCTCCGCAGGCAGCGGGGGTAATTGTACTGCCCGGCCTGGGCCATCACCGCCAGGCGGGCCGCCAGCTTTTTCCGCCGCACGTCCTCCGGATAGAAGGCCAGAAGGCGCTCCCGCACCGCAGAAAACACACCCAGCGGGTCCTGAAATACGGCACCGTTGACTGCCGCGGCCAGGAAGGCCTCCGGCGCCCGGCGCCACTGCTCCAGTGTCTCCGGCCCGTGGGGACAGCCCGTGTAACGGGCGTACCAGCGGGGGATGCACAGACAGCCCACCCGGCCTGCGCCGCCGGGCGTCTGCCGCCGCGGCGGCCAGCCCTCAAACGCGGGAGGAAGGGAGTGGTACAGCTCCTGCACCGCCGCTCCCAGCCGGGCGTGGTCCGGCTCCGTCAGCCAGATGCAGAAGCCGGGCCCCCAATCGTGGTCTCGGGAGAGGTCGTCATCAAAGCCGAAGCACTCGGACCCCTCGCCCGCCAGGCCCACCGCCGCCCGCTCCAGCGCCTCCGGCAGCCGCGCCTCGAACGCGGGCAGTCCCGCGCGCTCCCAGTAAGCCCGGGCCAGTGCGAGGCCGTTCACAGGGCCGCCTCCGCCCGCAGGCGCCGCAGATCCTCGGCCACCGCTCTGGCGCGGTCGCTCTTCGCTCCAAACAGGCGGGTGTAGACCGCCTCTGCCCGCTCCAGCACAGCCACCGCACCCTCCCGGTCCCCCAGCCGCTCATAGACCCAGCGCATGTTCTGACAGGTGATCCCGTATTCCTCATTCTCACCGAAAAACCGGCGGGTATACTGGGCGGACTGCCGGTACAGCGCCAGCGCCCGCCGCAGATCCCCCTGCCCGCACAGGAACCCCGCCAGGCTGTTCAGGACCGCCGCATAGTGGACCCGCTGTTCCTCCGGGCACTTTTCATATTCCTGCAGGGCCCGGTTCACGCACAGCAGCGCCTTGTCCCGGTCCCCGGCGGCCTGATACAGCGTGGTGAGGTTGTTGTAGGTGACGGCCAGTTCCGCCTGCCGGTCCCCGCGCCCCTCCAGGCGCTTCAGCGCCCGGAGCAGGTAGTCGATGGCCTTCCCCAGTTCCCCGGTCTCCCGGTACACCAGAGAGAGGTTGTTCAAAACGCTGGTATAGGCGTCGCTGTCCTCCAGGCCCGCCTGCCGGTAACACTCCATAGCCCGCAGGAAAAGGCTCTCCGCCTCCGAGGCCCTGTGCAACAGGCGGCAGGTGCCCGCCATGTTGTTGAGGACAGTGGCATAGGCCCCGCTGCCCCGCCCCCGCAGTTCCCCGGCCAGAAACTCCGCCCGCCGGAACGCAGAAAGGGACTCTTCATACCGGCCCGCGCCCCGGAAAAAGGAGCCCAGCTCGTTTCGGACGGCCAGTTCCAGCTCCCGGTCCGTCTCCGCCTCCGCCCGGCAGAGACTCTCCCGCAAAAACGCCTCCACGGCCTCGGGAAATCCCTGCCGGTAAACGCCGTCCAGCTGTTCAAAAAAGGGACTCAGTCTCTCTTCCATACCGGCTCCTCTCTCCGCCCCCCTAGTTTTCTACAATTAGCAATTATAGGGAATCCGCCCGCTAGATGATTTGCACAAACTCATGTGATTTTTGCCTGCCGTCTGTACCCACGCGCACGTGAGAGATTGCAAAAAACAGACGAGGTCAGGCACACTCTCCTCACCGGCGCGCCGCTATAATCAAAAGTAAGCTGAATGGTCTGTTGCCGGCTGTTCCCATGCCGCGGCCATCTCAAACACACAGGAGGTCATGTTATGGAAAATTTTGAGTTCTACAGCCCCACTTACTTTGTCTTTGGCAAGGGCACCGAAAACGAAACCGGCAAATTCGTGAAGAAGTACGGCGGCCACAAGGTGCTGATCCACTACGGCGGCGGCTCCGTGGTCCGCTCCGGCCTGCTGGACCGGGTGAAGGCCTCCCTGGACGCCGAGGGCATCCAGCACGTGGAACTGGGCGGCGTCAAGGCCAGCCCCCACAGCGATCTGGTCTATCAGGGCATCCAGCTGGCCCGGAAGGAGGGCGTGGACTTCGTCCTGCCCATCGGCGGCGGCTCCGTCATGGACTCCGCAAAGGGCATCGCCCTGGGCGCCGTCTACGACGGGGATTTCTGGGACTTCTACTGCGGCAAGGCCGGCCCCGTCACCAAGGCCCTGCCAGTTGGCTGCGTGGTCACCATCGCCGCCTCCGGCTCCGAAGGCTCCACGGACTCAGTGGTGACTCTGGTCACCGAGGACGGCAAGCAGTACAAGCGCTGCGCCGACGGCGACATCCTGCGCCCCCTGTTCGCCATCATGAACCCTGAGCTGATGATGACCCTGCCCCCCTATCAGACCGCCAGCGGCATCGCCGACATCATGGCCCACTGCATGGAGCGCTATTTCTCCCACACCAAGGAGAACGAGCTGACGGACCGGCTGCTGGAAGCCGTGATGCTGACCATGATCAAAGAGGGCAAGCGCGTTATGACGGCCCCCTCCAACTACGACGCCCGCGCCAACATCATGTGGGCCGCCATGGTGGCGCAGAACAACTCCACCGGTGTGGGCCGTGCGCAGGACTGGGGCACTCACCACATGGACAATGAGATTGGCATCCTCTACGGCGCCTCCCATGGCGCAGGCCTGGCCCTGCTGTTCCCCTACTGGATGGAATACGCCATGAAGACTCAGGGACCGGAGCTATTCGTCAAGTACGCCACCCGGGTATGGGGCTGCCAAAACGACTTCGAGCACCCGGAGGTGACCGCCAGAGAGGGTATCCAGCGGTTCCGCGACTTTATGACGGAGATCGGCATGCCCGCCACCATCAGCGAGCTGGGCGGCAAGGAGGAGGACATCCCCGTCATGGTGGAGAACATGTTCTACGGCGCTCCCAACCACGGCAGCTTTGTGAAGCTGACCCCGGAGATCGCTGCGGAGATCTACAAGATGGCTCTTTGATTCCATCGTCCACATCACTTTTCTTCTTTATTCATAAGCAAGGCAGTCCAGGCAGCTTCGGTTGCCTGGACTGCCTTTTACTGCGCCTCAGCAGGTTTCCGTTTTGCAGGCTCTTCTCCCCGGTTCGCCGCTCCGGTCAGAGCCTCCCGGCCCTCCCCCGGCGGACCGCCGGAGGGGGCGGGCGCCTCTTTGCGTTTCCGCAAAAAGGACTCTGCAAAATCGCAAAATAATTTTGCGCAAACCTCCCACGGCCGCCGTCACCGCCGTCCGCCCCGCTTTGCCCCCGTTTCTCCGTTTTGTAAAAAATGACTTTGCAGTTTCTCATGTGCGGCCTCCAAACAGCCGAGGCGCAGCATATCTTTTGGCGTTTTTGCACAATTATCACGGACTTGTCATTTTCTGTTTTTGTGTTGTGGCACATTTTTTGCTATATAGCTTTGGCAGTTGGGCGCCCCCCTGAATGACCGCAAAAAAGGAGAAAGGCATCATGAACAACGCAAGACGTAAATTCAAACTCGGTATGCACAGCTATACCCTGCACCTCAGCGGCTGTGGAGAGAGCTGGGGCTTTCAGTCCTCCGGAGAGATCCATGCGTTTGAACGGGTTCTGACGCTGGATAAGCTGATGGAATTTGCCGTGCAGGAAGGGATCGACGTTCTCCATATCACACTGGTGGATCTGGACAACGACACCTCCCCGGAGCATCTGGCCCATGTCAAGGCGCTGTCCGAGCAGTTGGGCGTAGAGCTGGAGCTGAACGTCTCCTTCAACGCCCCCTGTGATCCCCGCGTCAACACCACCATCGACCGGGCCGTTGAGATTGGCCACGCCATCGGCGCGAAGCTGGTGAAGTTCAGCACCGATGTGGAACACGGAGAGAAGCTGTCCCATTCCTGCATGAGCCCAGAGGCCATGGTGCAGTGTGCCAAGCTGGTGACGGAATTCAAAAAGAATCTGCCCCTCATCGAAAAGTACAACATGAAAATCGCCATCGAGAACCACTGCGATCTGTGGTCGGACGAGGTCATCTGGATGGTGACGCAGATTGATCATCCTCTGGTGGGAGCCTGCCTCGACACCATGAATTCCCAAAATCTGATGGAGGGCATCGCCTCCTGCATCGAAAAGATGGCGCCCTACACGTATTGCTGCCACTTCTGCGACACCAAGATCATTGTTGATCCTGACGGCGTGCATTCCTACGGCTGCACTCTGGGCGAGGGCAGCATCGATCTGGTCCGGGTCATGAACACCCTTCGCCGGGTGGCGCCTCCCGAGCTGGACACCATTGACCTGGAGATCGAAATGCCCCTGTCCATGTACACCCTGGAAGAGGGCCGGGCAGAGGAGATCAAAGCCATGCGCAAGAGCATCCAGTATCTGCATGACGTATTGGACGTCGGTGTCCGGGGACGCTAAAACAGCTCCGCAGCATGCATCGACGGTCGTGACCGTTAAAAAGTGAGAGTAGAGAAAGGAAAAAGACTATGGCAAATTTTATCAATACATTGAACGGCCTTGTCTGGGCAACCCCTCTAATCGTATTGACCTTCGGCGGAGCCCTGCTCTATACCATCATTCTGAAGTTCTCCAACATCAAAAACGTCAGATTACAGTGGAAGCTGCTCAAATCCGGCGGCGGCTCTCAGGAGGGCATCTCTCCCTTTGAGACGTTCTGTTCCGTCGTGGCCTACCGCGTCGCTGTCGGCAACATCGGCGGTGTGATGGTGGCCATTCTGTACGGCGGCCCCGGTGCCGTGCTCTGGATGCCCATCACGGCACTTGTGACCTCCGCTATCTCTTACGCAGAAAACAGCCTGGGCCAGGTCTACAAGGTCCGGATGGATGGTCAGTACCGCGGCGGCCCCTACTTCTACATGGCCAACGGAATCAAGTGGAAATCCCTGGGCAAGGTCATGGCGGTCATCTTCGCCCTGTTCGCAACCATAGGTGTTCCCTTCATGGTGACCGGACCCAGCGCCAGCAATATTTCCATGGCGTTTGAAAACAGCCTGGGCGTGGCACCCATCATCTCCGGTATCGTGATTGCGGTCCTGCTGTTCCTAGTGATCTCCGGCGGCATCCGCCGGATCGCATCCGTCTCCACCATTATCGTCCCCTTCATGACGATAGGCTATCTGCTGCTGACGATCATCACCCTGGTCGGCAATGCCTCTGCTGTCCCCGGCGCCATTGCCACCATCTGCGCCAGCGCCTTCAACGGCAGCGCCATGTTCGGCGGAATGATCGGCGCCGCTTTCTCCTACGGCGTCAAGCGGGCCGTCAACTCCTCCGGCGCCGGCTTCGGTGAGACACCCGCCTCTGCGGCGGCGGCTGAGACGTCTCATCCCGCCACCCAGGGTCTGGTCACAGCCTTTTCCGTGTATATCGATGTTGCCGTCTGCATCTGCTCCGGCTTGATGGCAATCGTTACAGACTGCTTCAACGTCATGGGCCCCGACGGCTCCACCTATCTCCACATTGGCGAGGGCTCTGCCAAGATGGCCGAGCAGGCCGCCACCAACACGGCCGGCGTCGTGTGGGTCCAGGAGGGTGCCAACACCGCCCTGCCCATCGGCGGCATCCTGGTAGCCATTATGCTCGCCTGCTTTGCATACTCCACCTGCATCGCATATTACTATGAGGGCGAGGCCGGCCTTGCCTATCTGTTCCGCAACAAGTCCGCCGAATTCCGCAACAAGCTGATCTGGATTATCCGCATCGCGATGCCTATTTTCTTCGCGCTGTGGTCTGTGGTCCCCGCCGCCACCGTGTGGGCCGTCAGCGAGATTATGTTCGGTCTGATGGCATGGTTTAACTTGATTGCCTGCATCCTGCTGATCCCTACAGTCAAAAAAGTGAACGATGACTACTTCGCACAGCATAAGGCTGGGGTATCCGACCCTTATTTCGATCCCGAGAAGCTTGGCATCGAAAACGCCGACATCTGGATGGACATCAACGCCGACCGAATCAAGGCTGGAAAATAAAGCAGCCGGACGAATCTTGCAAGTTTAAAAACAATATCGTACAATAAATTTTAACAGGCACTGTACGGACGAGGGGGGCGCGCCATGAACTACAAAGACATTTTCGAGATTCTCTCCCAATGCGGTCTTGGCGCGCTCCTGCTCTCCGGCGACGGAAAGATTCTGGACATCAACGCGATTGGGGACCAGCTCCTCCTTGGAAACGGTGAGATGATCGGAAAGCATCTAAGCAGCATCGCTCCGGCCCTCTGCGAGCCCGTTGAAAAAAAGAAATACGAGAACATTGCTTTCGGGAAGTATGTGATGCGCTGCCCCGCGCCCCAGGCCGACGATCTTCCGCCCCGGGCCCAGTTGGTGACCTTTCAGGACGCCTCCGACAGTGTGCAGCGGGATATGCTTCTGAGCATCGTCAATCAGAGCACAGAGGGCGTGATCCTCTGTGACGAGAAAAGCAGAATCTGCCTTCTTAACGACGCCGCGGTCAAAATGGACTCCATCGTCGCTTCCGAGGTGATCGGAGACAACATCCGAAACGTCTACTTCACCCACGATCACTCGGATCTGCTCGTTCCCACGGTCATCCGCGACAAAACGCCCATGTGGAACGTCCGCCAATACTATACCACCCGGTACGGCCGCGATGTGGACATCGTGTCCAACAGTTTCCCGGTCCTCCGAGGGGAACAGACCATAGGTGGGTTCAGCCTCATGGAGGACTGGGCCATGGTGGATCAGCTACACAAGCAGATCATCGACCTGCAGGAGAAGCTGACGGAGCTGACCTCACCAGGAAACAAGCGAAGCACCAAGAGCACACTAACCGCGAAATACCATTTTCAGGACATCACTCATGTCAGCACGGCCATGCACGACATCATCACCCACTGCAAGCAGGCCGCGAAATCGGATTCCTCTGTGATGATCTATGGCGAGACAGGTACCGGCAAGGAACTAATTGCCCAAAGCCTGCACAACGCCAGCAAGCGGGCAAACGGCCCCTTCCTGGCCATCAACTGCGCCGCCCTGCCGGAGCCTCTGCTGGAGAGCCTTCTGTTCGGTACGGAGCGTGGCTCATATACGGGAGCGGAATCCCGGGCAGGCCTTTTCGAGCAGGCCAACCACGGCACCCTTCTGCTGGATGAACTTAATTCCATGAACATCAGCGTCCAGTCCAAGCTCCTGCGGGTGCTGCAGGACGGGATGGTCCGGCGGGTGGGCAGTGTCTCTGAGACCCACGTGGATGTGCGGGTGCTCTCCAGCATCAATGTTCCGCCGTATCAGGCCATTGCGGAGGGAAACCTCCGCCAGGATCTGTTTTACCGCCTGGGCGTGGTGAATATCACCGTTCCGCCTCTGCGGGAGCGGCGGGAGGACATCCCCCTGCTGGCCAAGCAGTTCATCATGGAGTTCAACAAAAAGCTGGGCAAAAATGTCTCCAACCTGCATCTGGACACCCTGAATCTGTTTCAGGAGTACCAGTGGCCCGGCAATGTGCGGGAGTTCCAGCATGTAATTGAGCACGCCATGAACATTATCCCCGCCGACTGCTCTGTGCTCACGCCGGAATACATCTTCATGCCAGCGGTCCAGCATCCTCCGGCGGCAAGCGGGACACCGCTCCCGGGCACCTCTCAGATGCCGAAAAAACGCGCTCCAGCAGAGGAGGTCTCCCTGAACGGTCATATGCAGAATGTGGAGCGGGAGGCAATCTGCAAAGTCCTTCGGGCCTGCGGCGGCAACGTGACCAAAGCCGCGAAGCTGCTGAAAATGAGCCGCCAAAGCCTGCAGTACCGGATTAAGCGTTATCAGATTGACCTCCAGGAGCTGATGCAGGAGGCTTTTCAAGACCTGGATTTTTAACTGTATGCTTTCCCTTTCACTGTGCGTGAAAACGCACACTTCCTTAAAGGAAGAGAGCTGATGCCGACACATCAGCTCTCTTCCGCATTTTTCTCAACAACTGCGCCGGCAGCTCACCAGCCCAGCTTCGCCAGGAATTTGATCTTGCTTCTGGGGGCCATGGGCTCTCCGTTGTCCGGTGCATCAGCCACCTCGGGCTCCGGTTCAAACTTGCCGTCCGCTCTCCGCGGACGCTTCAAAATAAATCGGATGAAGCCAAGCATGCAGGCCAGGCAAATGAAGCACATGGGGATACCGGCAAAGGACTTGATGGTCTTGACGCCATCAATTCCACCCAGCACTACAAATACCGCCGCCACCACGGCAAAAACGGTGCCCCAGAACAGCTTCATCCAAATGGGAGCCTCCGTGGTCTCATCGGAGTCATCCATACACATGCCGGCCAGCGTCACCGCCATAGAGTCGCACTGGGTGACAAGGGAGATCGTAATGATCGCCAGCATGACAATCTTGGCAATCGTGCTAAGCGGCAGCACGTCGAACAACGCCAGTGTCAGCGCCTCGGCTCCCTGGGTGTTATAGATGCTCAGGAAGTCCATGCTGCCCTCCCACAGCTGCGCGTGCAGGATTGTGCCGCCAAAGACCGTGAACCAGACAATACCAAACAGGGCAGGCAGCAGCCACTCGATCAAAACGAACTCCCGCAGCGTACGGCCGTTGGCGCAGCGGACCATGAACAGGCCCAGCAGCGGCGCATAGGCCATCCAGTCCACCCACCAGTACATATCCCAGTTCTGGGGCCACATGCCTGCATCGGGATAGGGCGCGGTATTCAGGCTGTTGGCGAAGAACTCGGTGAAATAGCTGCCCAGGGTCTCCGTGAACAAATTGCAGAGATAGGTAGTGGGTCCGGCCAGGAACACAAACAACAGCAGAATAAAGAAGAGCTGGACGTTCCGGTTGGAGAGCCAGGTGATTCCCGCCCGCAGACCACTGATGGCGGAGGCGTTATAGCACACGAACATCACGGCAATGATTGCAACATAGATGATCATGCTGGGCTCAATGCCCGCAAATGCCTTGACAGCGGTAGAGAGCTGCATGGCGCCGTATCCCAGGCCGCCCGCCACAGCGGCGGTCAATGCGAAAGCAGACCAGGCGTCAAAGGCGTTGGCCCATTTGCTGTGAATCACATCTTTTCCGAAAATCGGGATCAGCATCGTGCTGGTCCGGAAGGGTGCCCGCTTGTTCAGGATCAGATAGGCCAGGATGACGCCGGTGACCACGCAGGTGGCATAGGGCGTCAGGCCCCACTGCATGAAGCAGCGCACCATGCTCCAAAGGACAGCCCCGTTGCTGCCGGCCTCCAAACCGGTATACGCCGGGGGCTCCATGGCAAAGATCAGCGGCTCCGCAGCGCCCCAGAACACCACGCCGGCGCCGATTCCGGTGCACAGCGAAATGCCGAACCACTGCATCATGGTGAATTTGGGCTTAGCGTTGGGACCACCCAATTTAACCTTTCCCAGAGGAGTGACCATTACAACAATACAGAATATGACCATGGCCAGGCACACCAGACTGGAGAACCAGCCCAGTCCCCACATCGCATTGTTCATCACAAGATTATAAAGAATGTCATAAAACTTCTCTGCATTGATCAGAATGGCCCCCAGCATGATTATAAACAGAACCACCGTCACCGACATGACGGACCATTTGACTTTCACTTTCTCTTTCACTTTTTCTTCCTCCCTTAATATTGGCAGTTTTCCGGGGATTTGCTTGGTTCGACCCTCCTCCTATACGGTTCATTTTGTGTGCGGGGGATGTGGATGAGATGAGAAATTAGGTATCGGGGCACGGCCGTCCGGCTCCAGCCCCGTTATCCCAGACGTTTGAAGCAGGGGCACTCTCGGTAGGCCTTGGGTGTCATACCGGTGATCGAATGGAAGGCGCGGGTAAAGGTGGAATTACTGCTGTATCCCACCATCACCGCAATCTCCATGACGCTGAAATTGGTCTCCACCAGCAGATCCTTCGCCCGGTTCACCCGGATATGCCGCAAATACAGGCTGGGGGAACAGCCGGTCTGCTGTTTGAACCAGTCGTTGTAATAGGTGACGTTATAGCTCTCCATCTCCGCCAGCTGATTGACGGTGATGGGCAGATCATAGTGTTCTCCGATGTACCGAATGGAAGGCGCGGCACAGTTTTCGCACAGTTTGCTGTACAGATAGCTGTAGAGATGGCGGACGGACTTGCTGTCCGGGTTCTGCCGCAGCTCACTCTGGATCAGCTCCACCAGCTGGGTGATCTGGCCGTGCATGGATACCACAGTGGGATAGCACAGCGCCGCCACCTCCCGGTTATCCAGGACTTCCAGCGGCAAATTGAGTACCAACAGCCGCCCGCGGTAGTTGCAGCGGTGGTTCATGCCGGGCGGGATGAAAAACAGCTCCTGGAGCTTCACCTCATACTCCGTCTCCTCCGCGCGGATCCGCATGGTCTCCTGCAGAGGCACCAGGATCTGGGGATACGGATGGCTGTGCTCTCCCGTGCACTCCTGAAAGATCTGAATACAGACGTGCTCGCTCATGATGTTACCTCCTCGCTGCGTTCACCGTACAGTCTTCACATACCGCCGGACTACGTTCCGGCAGGCCTCCATCTGCTCCGGCGCGGGGGTGGGCACATGCCCCAGCAGATAAGGGCGGCCCAGCTTCTCGTAGGTCGCGGTGCCCAGCTTGTGATAGGGCAGCAGCTCCACATGGTCCAGCCAGTTCAGCCGAGCACAGAAACGGCCGACGTCCTCCAGCTCCCGGGGATCGTCGTTGATCCCCGGGATGATGGGCGTGCGGACCACCAGGCGAGGACATTTTTCCAGCTGATTGGTCCGCAGCAGGTTGTCCAGAATCACCTGATTTTTGACTCCGCAATACTGCTGATGCAGTCCGCTGCTGAAAAACTTCAGATCCACATAGGCGGTATTGATGTGGGGCAGAAGCGGCTCGATTTTCTCCCAGGAGGCAAAAAAGGAAGTCTCCACCGCCGTGTTGATGCACTCCATCCTGGCGTTTTTCAGCAGTGCCAGGGTGAACTCCGGCTGCGCCAGGATCTCCCCTCCGGAGAGGGTCAACCCCCCGGTGGAGATGAAGTAGAAAAGCGAGTCCTTGCGAATCTCCCGCATCACCTCGCCTACGGTCATCCGGGAGCCGTAGGTGTTCTCTCCGGCCCGTTCCACCTGGAAAGACTGACTCTCCGGGGTAGAGCACCACTGGCAGCGGAGGGGACACCCCTTTAAAAACACCACGGTCCGCAGGCCTTCTCCATCGTGGATGGAGGAGCGCTCGATCCGCAGCACGACGCCCTCCCTGTCTTTGTCAAAAGTCTCCAGCATTACACGGTACGCCTCCTTTCCCATCAATGGGCTGCGTCATATCAGGCGCACGGCCCTTCTCCGGATATTCCTGCGGCCTCGGCTCTCCCAGCCGCGCCGCCCGGTCTCTGCGCCTGTAATACAGGATGGAAAAAAGAGCGGACGCGATACCAAACGACTCGCTGAGAACGCCGGAGTACGAACTAACATAGAAGTTGTAAATGATCCAGCCCGGACCGACAACAGCGATCTTTCCCAGACGGATGACCGTCTCCCGGCATGTCCAGTTGGTCAGGACAAAGAAAATTGCGGAGATACACGGCAGCAGGCTATACAGATCCTTCCACGTGACCATGCAGGCAAGGACGGCCAGCAGGCAGAACAGCCAGCGCCAGCCGACCCAGGCAGCCCACTTTTTCCCGTTCATGAAAAACAAGAGTACAATGTTGCTGCAAACCGCAATAGCAATATTGATGCAACCGCTGTACGCTCCCAGCGTCAGGAAATGGACGATAAACAGCCCGTTTCCCACCACCTGCAAAAACACGATCCAATTGCTTCTCTTACAGGCAAAGCTGCTGATGCAAAGGCCCATCCCCGCAAAGCCGATCACCTGCGTGAGTATATCGTACATATCGGATTCCTCTTCCAGAAAAAGTAAGGGCATCCCCGCCGCGGCCGTCCGGCCATTCTTGTGTCAACACACAGTCGCCGGGCCAGGGGCCCGCCTGCGGAGGGGAGCTTCCTCTCCACAGGCACAAGTCCTCCCGCTGCAGGGACCCTTTACCGCGGTCTTATCTTCCGCAGCAGCCACCGACCCAGCTGTTGATCTCCGTGCGGCCGATGATCTCGTCCTGGGTCTCCTTGCCCAGCTCCACAAAGAAGGCGGTGTAGCCGGCCACCCGGATCAGCAGATCCCGGTGCTTATCGGGATTCACCTGAGCGTCGATCAGGGTCTCGCGGTCCACGCAGTTGATCTGCGCGTGATACACGTCCAGCATGCACATGGTCTTGAGCATATTCATACCGTGGGCAATGCCGTCCTCGCCCTTGAGCATCTCCGGCTCGAACTTCATGTTCAGCTGGGTGCCCTGGGTGAAGCGAGCGTGCGGGATGTGGCTGACGGACTTCAGCAGGGCCGTGGGGCCGTTGACATCGGTGCCGCCGGTGGCGCCGATGCCGTCGGTCAGCGGCGTGCGGGCGTTGCGGCCGGAGGGCAGGGCGCCTACCCACTGGCCGATGGGTGTGTTGCCGGAAACCGGCAGCATGCCGCAGGTCATCTTGCCGAAGAGCGTATCATATTTTTCGAACTGATCCACCACGTGGGTAAAGATCTCGCCTACGCAGAAGTCGGCCCGTTCATCGTCGTTTCCGTACTTGGGTGCCGCCAGGCACATGGCCTGCACGTCCTCATACCCCACGAAGTCGGCGTCCAGCGCCTGGATCAGCCGATCCATAGTCAGCTTCTTCTCGTCGTAAACCAGGTGCTTCACCGCTGCCACGGAGTTAATAATATCCGCCTGGCCCACGGTAATCACACCACCGCCCACGGTGTACTTAGCCGCGCCCGGCTGGCTGTAATCCTTGCCCACCTCCATGCAGTGGGGGAAGCCCAGGGACAGCACTGGCACAGGACGGTAGTTCATGCTGAGGTAGTCCAGCAGCTGGTTGCCGGAAGTAATCACATCTACAGCGTGATTGATATGAGCCTTAACGGCGTTGAAGAAGTCGTCAAAAGTCTTGAAATCTCGGGGATCACCAGTGTGGACGGAGACCTGTTCGCCGGTGATGCGGCTGCGGCCGTCGTTCAGGGCCAGCTCCACCATGGCGCCCATGTTGATGTCGGCGATGTCGGTGTATTCCTTCAGCTTGCCGGAGAGGTTGGTCTCCACACAGCCGCAGGGGTTCCAATCCCAGGCCTCGCTGAGGGGAACGCCCTTGTTCAGCATCATGCGGATACCCACATCGTTGGCGTACACCGCCGGCATGGTCAGGCCCATGCCGATGCATTCAACTGCCTTATGCAGCAGAGAATCCGGGTTCTTGGAAATACTGTAGGTCACAGAGAGGTTGGGCTCTTTGAACTTTACGTCTTCTGTGGCCTGAATCATCATGTAGCTGAGCTCGTTGGTGGCATCGTTACCGTACTGGTCGATGCCGCCGCAGCTGGTCTGAACGGTGATGCAGTAGCCGGCCGCATACTGCGCAGTGACCTCGTCTTGGAACAGGGACATCTCCGCCACCTTGATCCACAGGCAGTCCAGCAGTTCCTGGGCGTCGTCGTCCGTGAGGATACCGGCAGCCTTGTCGGCCTTGTAGTAGGGATACAAGTACTGGTCCAGGCGGCCCAGGTTGTAGGAGGAAGCGTTCTGCTCCATGTAGCAGGCGTACTCGTAGGACAGGATAGACTGGCAGGCCTCATAGAACGTGCGGGCGGGATGCTCGGGCACCCAGCGGCAGACCTCCGCGATTTTCAGCAGCTCCGCCTTGCGGGCGGGGTCGGCGCACTCCGCCGCCTTTTGCTCCGCCAGTTCCGCGTGACGGTGGGCCAGGTGGATAACGGCATCCGCCACCATAATTTCGGCGCGATAGAAGAAAGACTTCTCCAGGTCGCCGGGCACCGCGTCATCCAGCTTGGCCAGGGCTTCCTCCGCCTCCTTCTTGATGCCGCCGATGCCCACCTTTAGCAGCCGGCGCCAATCCACGGTGGTCTCACCGTAGCCCCGGACGGCCTTGCGGTCGATGAAGATGATGCCATTGGTGCGCAGGGTCTCCATATCCTTGGGGGCCATCAGCCGCCAGCGGTCCAGAACGCACTTGTTCTTCCAGTAGTCCTTGACTTCCTCCAGATATATCTTCTTACCCTCTTCGCTGAGATAGAACGGGTCGAAGGGGCGGGTGCTGATGGTATCCACTTCCTTCTCAATGACTCCGGAGGCGCTGTCCGGGTTCAGAATACCCGCCCTGGGTTTGAAGCCCACGCCGCCGACCAGCAGCTCGTGGTCCTGGATGTAGATCTGCTTCTTCTCGCAGGTCCTGGCATACCCCGTGGCCTTCTGGAGGATCCAGGGCTGGCCCTCTGTCTCCTTGAATCCCTCGGTGACGTATTTGGCGTTGTAGACGTCCATATCCACCCGGGTATTCAAATACTGCTGCCGCAGCGCCTCAATGCGCTCCATATAAGCTTTTGCCATGTCATGTGCCTCCCCAATCAAGTTTTTTGGTTTTACCGAATTTCAGTTCCCTCTTTGCTGACTGCTCTATTCGTCATAATATTTAAGCAAAATATATGCCAAAACATCAATCTTCCGATTTTTTACCGGGCATGATGCATTTATCCCTGTGCAGTCTGCACAGACTTTGCCGTTCTTCTGTTGTTTTTGTCCAACTTTCGTCTGCGAGTTTTTCTCTTTCCCACAAAGGTGGGATCTCCGGCGTCCAAACCGCTCTCACCGGTGCAAAATGGATAGGTGCAAACTATTTTGCAGTTCTTTTGCATCCCCCGCAAAAAATATTTGCTCCCCCCGTTTCCCTTGTCACTTTTGCACAAGTTTTCTCTTCCCACCCTCTGTGTCCGTCGTTTGATGACACAACAGCGCTCTCCCGGGGAAAGGTCCCTCTGCCGGGCCCGTCTTCACAAAAAAAGTTCTGCGGACCGCGACAAGCCGCGGTCCGCAGAACCAGGTATAGGAGGTAAGGGAATTCAGATCATTTCGGGGTGAACACACCCTGGCGCAGATAGGCCTGCAGCTGCTCATGGGTCATGTGGCCGATCTCCAGATAGTCCAGCGTGTACTTGCTCTGGCCGGCCAGGTCTCGCTTGAGCATGGTGCTGGCCAGCAGGATCATGGAGTCAATGATGGGGGTCTCTACGCCGTACTTCTTGCCCAGCTGGCTCATGAGATAGCAGCCCACAGGCACGTCCTCGGTGATGTAGCGGTTCTCCAGATCGAAGGGACCGTCGCCAAAGAAGTTCTCATACTTCTCTGTGAAGGGAACGGCGAAGTCTGGGCCCATGTACTCCTTGCCGTACATGGTGGTACGGGAGAAGAAGTCCTCGTAATTGACCGTGCACAGACCCACTTCCATGGCCTTGGCCAAGGCCTTCTCCTCCTCCCAGAACCGGGCCTGGACCTCGGCGATGGCCGGGCACAGGGCAAAGCCGTACAGGGAGTAGTTCTTCTTCTCCTGACCCAGGACGGTGTCAAAGTTCTGCATGACGGCGGCGCCCAGAACAGCGCCGGGCACATGGATGACCGGGTTCACGTTGGACAGGTTGATGTCCAGCACGGTGTTGCCCCGGACGAAGCCGTGGTGGAACTCCTCGCCCTTCTTGGAGATGGTGACCTCACCCTCTGCATCCATAATGGCGCCGAAAGCGGGAATGTACCAGGCAGAGGCCATGAAGTCATCGGTGTCAGTATCGGGCAGGGCGCAACCGCGGATGGTAGTGATGCGGTCCTCCACCTTGCACTCGTTGGTGACCACACCGCCGCGGCGGACGACACGGATGCCGTAGGGAGCGGTATACCAGGCGCCAACGATGACCTTCTTGGTGCAGCCCATCTCCCGCATCAGCTTCCGGCAGATGAAAGTGCCACAGTTGTCCGGCAGGATGTGGATCACCTGACCATCCTCCAGCAGGGGGATCAGCTCGCGGAAAATGTCCTCATGGGCGATGGCGACGGCGGCCACGATGATGATGCCGGCGCCCTTGACAGCCTTGGCCATATCGTCGGTGGCCATGGCAATCTTTACCGTACCCTTGCGCTGATAGCCGAAATAGCTGAACTGGGCACCGGAGAGGGTGATGCCGGTCTTCTCAATGTTGGTAAAGTTGATCTTGGCGAAGCGGGGCTGGTCCCACAGGCGGACCTCCTTGCCCTCCAGGGCGCAGTCCGCAGCCATGGTCTTGCCGACGGCACCGGCGCCCAGGATCGCGATGGGCATATCCTTCAAATAACTCATATCTGCCATTGTAATATCCTCCTTTTGTTTTTCCGTCGGCATCAGCGCCGGCGTGCTTGCTTGGTTTTCTGACTGCTCTCTCATCCACTGAGGCCATTGTAACCAAGGCCAAAACGCTGTGCTTTGCTGAATCTGTCTGGTTTTTTGCAGACTTTCGGATTGTTTTGCGCTATTTTTTGATCTGTGTCCGATTCATTTATATATAAGAAAACCGACCCCGGGAACAGGACAGAAATAGCAAAAAACATGCGAAAAGAGGCAAATCCTCCCTTTCCCGTCTCCGATACAATAGAATCGGAAATGGACCGGCGGACTCTCCGCCTCTGTCCGCAAAGGAGTAACCTATATTGACACCTGACAAGGGGGAAATCGTATGGCAACGAAAATCGAGATCATGGACGGCAACCAAGCAGCGGCGTATATTTCCTACGCGTTCACGGAGGTGGCGGGCATCTTCCCTATCACACCGTCATCTCCTATGGCAGAGTATGTGGATGAATGGGCTGCCAATGGAAAGAAAAACCTCTTTGGTCAGCCAGTACAGGTGGTTGAAATGCAGTCTGAAGGCGGTGCCGCCGGCACAGTTCATGGCTCTCTCCAGTCTGGAGCTCTGACCACCACTTATACTGCCTCTCAGGGCCTGTTGCTGATGATCCCCAATATGTATAAGATCGCAGGCGAGATGCTGCCGGGTGTATTCCATGTCTCCGCCCGCACCCTCTCTGTTCACGCCCTGTCCATCTTCGGCGACCATTCCGATGTGATGGGTGTCCGCAGCACAGGCTTTGCTATGCTGGCATCCTCTTCTCCACAGGAAGTCATGGATTTGGGCGCCGTGGCACACCTTACCGCCATCCACTGTCGGATGCCTTTCCTGCATTTCTTTGATGGATTCCGCACCTCTCATGAGATTCAGAAGATTGAAGCATTGGATTACGAGGAGCTGCGTCCCCTGGTTGATATGGAATCCCTGAAAGCCTTCAGGGCCCACTCCTTGAATCCGGAGCATCCCGCTACCCGCGGCACCACGGTCAACCCGGACATCTTCTTCCAGTGCCGTGAGGCCTGCAACCAGAAGGTGGATGCTATTCCCGAAGCTGTAGAGCACTACATGGCGGAGATCAGCCGTGTGACTGGGCGCCCTTATCATCTCTTTGACTATTACGGTGCTCCCGATGCCGAGCGAGTCATCATTCTCATGGGATCCGCCGCCGAAACCGCCAAAGAGACCGTGGACTATCTGATTGCCAAAGGCGAGAAGGTGGGCCTCATCAACGTCCATTTGTACCGTCCCTTCTCCGCCGAGCACTTCCTAGCCGCTGTTCCCGCTACCTGCAAGCGCCTTGCGGTGCTGGACCGCACCAAGGAGCCCGGCGCCATGGGAGAACCTCTGTACCAGGATGTCTGCGCCATCTACCAGCAACGCGGCATCCCCATGGAGATCGTGGGCGGCCGTTACGGTCTCTCTTCCAAGGACACCACTCCCGGCCAGATTCTAGCGGTGTTCGACAATCTCAAGCAGGACGCACCCAAGCACAACTTCACCATCGGCATCGTGGACGATGTGACTTACACCTCTCTGCCGCTGACGCAGGAGATTGAGACCGCTCCCGCCGGCCAGACCAGCGCCGAGTTCTGGGGCATGGGTTCCGACGGTACCGTGGGTGCCAACAAGAACTCCATCAAGATTATCGGTCATGCCACGGACCTCTACTGCCAGGCTTATTTCGTCTATGACTCCAAAAAATCCGGCGGTCTGACCCAGAGCCATCTCCGCTTTGGCAAGACCCCCATCCGCTCTCCTTACCTCATCTCCGCAGCAGACTTCGTCGCTTGCCATACCCCCTCCTATGTCCACAAATACGACATGGTGAAAAACCTCAAGGAGGGCGGTACGTTCCTGCTCAACTGCCCCTGGGATCAGGACGGTCTGGAGCAGAACCTGCCCGCCTCCATGAAGCGAGCCCTGGCACAAAAGCACGCGAAACTATACACCATCGACGCTATCCGTATCGCCCGGGAACTGGGGCTTGGCAGCCGCACCAACACCATTTTGCAGGCTGCGTTCTTCACCCTCACCGGCGTTATCCCCATTGCGCAGGCGGTCTCTGAGATGAAGGAGGCCATTTACAAGACCTATTACAAGAAGAAGGGGCAGGCCGTGGTGGACATGAACAACGCCTCCATCGACCACGGCATCAATGAGCTCCAGGAAATCCCCATCCCTGACAGCTGGCTGGATGCACAGGATGCCCCCCAGCAGAGCCCGGCTCCCGCTTTCATTCAGGATGTGGTGGCGGTGATGAACCGTCAGGAGGGCGACAGCATCCCCGTTTCCACCGTGGTGAAGTACGGAATGGAAGACGGCACTTGGCCTGCCGGTACCTCCAAGTTTGAAAAGCGCGGCGCTGCCGTGGAGGTCCCGGAGTGGGACGCCTCCAAGTGCCTCCAGTGCAACCAGTGTGCTCTGGTCTGCCCCCATGCTGCCATCCGGCCCATCCTGCTGGGCAGCGCCGAGGAATCTGCCAAGCCCGCGGGCTTCGATACCGTGGATGCCAAGGGCATGAGCGGCAAGTATACCTACCGTCTCCAGGTCTCTCCCTATGACTGCACCGGCTGCGGTAGCTGTGTCAATGTGTGCCTGGCCAAAGAAACCGCTTTGACCATGCGTCCCTTCGAAAGCCAGCTGGCTCAAGCGGATAACTGGACCTACGGCGTGGAGCAGGTGGAGATCAAGCGTGACGCCATCAGCGACAAGAACGTGAAGGCTTCCCAGTTTGCTAAGCCCTATTTCGAATTCTCCGGCGCCTGTGCAGGCTGTGGCGAGACCCCCTACATCAAGCTGGTGACGCAGCTGTTTGGCGAGCGGATGTATGTAACCAACGCTTCCGGATGCTCCTCTGCTTACGGTGGTTCTACCCCCTCCTCTCCTTACTGCACAGACTGCAAGGGCCACGGTCCCGCCTGGGCCATGAGTCTCTTTGAGGACAACGCCGAATATGCTTACGGATACCTCCTGGGTCAGGATGCTGTGAAGCGGCAGCTGGTGGAACATGTCCAGGCTCTGGCCGAGAGCGGCATCGCGGTAGATGCCTGCAATGCCTACCTGGAAAAGGGCAACGATCCGGCATTCTCCCGCGCTGTGAGCGATGATCTGCTGGCTGCCATTGAGGGCGATCCCAGCGATGCGGCAACCTTCATCCGGCAGAATAAGGAATATCTGACCAAGAAATCTGTCTGGGCCTTTGGCGGTGACGGCTGGGCCTATGACATCGGCTACGGCGGTCTAGACCATGTTCTGGCCTCCGGCAAGGACATCAATGTTCTGGTGCTGGATACCGAGGTCTACTCCAACACCGGCGGACAGTCCTCCAAGTCTACTGCGGCCGGGGCTATTGCCAAGTTCTCTGCCGGCGGCAAAGAGGTCAAGAAGAAGGATCTGGGCCTGATGGCCATGAGCTACGGCTATGTGTATGTAGCGCAGGTTGCCATGGGTGCTGATCCCAATCAGACACTGAAGGCGATCCGCGAAGCAGAGTCCTATCCCGGTCCCTCTATCGTCATCTGCTACTGCCCCTGCATCGAGCACGGCATGAAGTCCAGCATGGGCTTGAGCCAGCTGGAGGAGAAGAAGGCTGTGGAGTGCGGATACTGGCATCTCTACCGCTATGATCCTCGCCGCAAGGCGGAAGGGAAGAATCCCTTCCAACTGGATTCCAAGGAACCCACCGGTGACTTCCAGCAGTTCCTGCTGGGCGAGAACCGCTACGCCTCCCTGAAGCTGGCCTTCCCGGAGAAAGCCCAGGAACTCTATGCCAAGGCCGCCCGGGATGCCAAAGAGCGCCTGGAGAGCTATCAGCGCCTGGCAAAGGACTAATCAACAACACACAATAAAAGCAAATGGAGCCCGGCGTTCGCCGGGCTCCTGCATTGAAATCACAAGGAGGATAACGAAATGGCACTGATGACCCCGCAAGAGTACATCGACAGCCTGCGCAAGCTGAACACCCGGGTGTACATGTTCGGCGAGAATATCGAGAACTGGGTGGATCACCCCATGATCCGTCCCTCCATCAACTGCGTCGCCATGACCTACGCCCTGGCCCAGGATCCCCAGTATGCGGATCTCATGACCGTCAAGTCCAGCCTCACCGGCCACACCATCAACCGCTTCACCCACCTGCACCAGTCCACCGAGGACCTCATCAACAAGGTGAAGATGCAACGCCTGCTGGGTCAGAAGACCGCTTCCTGCTTCCAGCGCTGCGTGGGCATGGACTCCTTCAACGCGGTGTTCTCCACCACCTTCGAGGTGGACGAGAAGTACGGCACCCACTATCATGAGAACTTCAAGAAGTTCCTGACCATGGTGCAGGACAACGACCTCACCGTGGACGGCGCCATGACCGACCCCAAGGGTGACCGCTCCAAGGCTCCCCACGACCAGGCCGATCCCGATATGTACGTCCACGTTGTGGAGCGCCGTCCCGACGGCATCGTGGTCTGCGGTGCCAAGTGCCACCAGACCGGCTCCATCAACTCCCACTGGCACATCTTCATGCCCACCATCTCCATGGGTGAGGCTGATAAGGACTGGGCCGTCTCCTTCGCCTGCCCCACCGACGCCGAGGGCATGTACATGATCTA
>CDTY01054537.1_pt1 | contig 54694 bp, 48 predicted proteins | sample 557731 | NCBI WGS metagenome assembly CDTY01 (sample SAMEA3182101, study PRJEB8094) | gut metagenome | biome: human; feature: gut; material: Stool; isolation source: human stool | place: Canada | collected 2013-02-12
CACGTCAACGCTCTTCACGCCCACGCCGTCCTTGCCGTCTTTCCCGTCCGCACCCGCCGGACCTTGCACTCCTTGAGGACCGCGCTCGCCTTGAGGACCTTGCGCACCCGTGTCGCCTTTCTCGCCTTGAGCGCCCTGGTCGCCCTTCGCACCCGTAGCACCCTTGCCGCCCGTCACGCACACAGCGTTCGTCGTCACCGAACTGCCGTCCGTGTACGTTATAACCGAACGAGTCCACATGTACTTCCCGTCCGCCCAAGCCGGTACGCTCGTCCCCCAGCTGCCGCCCGACTGCGACGTGCTCGAACTCGACAAATAATACTGCTCAACTATGCTCTTCACACCCTTGCCCGCAGCACCCGTCGCACCCTTGCCGCCCGTCGAGCCCTTAGCGCCGGTTATGCAAACAGCGGCCGTCTCCTTGCTGCTGCCATCAGTGTAAACAACCTTCGTCTTGCTCCACATGTACTTCCCGTCCGCCCAAGCCGGAGCGTCCGTGCTCCAGCTGCCGCCCGTAAGCGACGAACTCGAAGTCGAAAGATAATACAACACGTCAACGCTCTTCACGCCCACGCCGTCCTTACCGTCCTGCCCGTCCGCACCCGCAGGGCCTTGCACTCCTTGAGGACCTTGCGCACCCGTGTCGCCTTTCTCGCCTTGAGCGCCCTGGTCGCCCTTCTCGCCCTGGTCGCCCTTGAACTTGCTCCACGTGTATTCTCCCGGGTTGCTGCCCTCCGTGGCCGTACTCTTGTTCACGGCTATTCCTATGTATTGCGTCGTCGCCTTCGGCACCTGGTACATACCCGTACCGTCCGCATTGTCTGAATATTGTATCCAAGTGTATGTCGTCTTTCCGTCCGCGCCCTTGGTACCCGGCACGCCCTGCTCACCCTTTATCTCGCTCCACTGGTAATCACCCGGCACATTGCTCTCCGTCGCCGTCTCTTTGTTGTACGCAAAACCGATGTACGCCTTACCCGTCGGGTCGTTCGATATTCCGCCGCCGCTCTCATCGTCCGCATAGCGAATCCATGTGTACAGCGTCTTGCCGTCTTTACCCGCCGGACCTTGCACTCCTTGAGGACCGCGCTCGCCTTGAGGACCTTGTTCGCCGGTGTCACCCTTCGCACCCGCAGGGCCTTGCGCGCCCTGGTCGCCCTTGCTCACGCGCAGCTGCCAGTCGTCGCCCGTACCCGGCTCTTCCGTCGTACCCTCCGGCGATATGCAAATCCAAGTGCTGCCCTCGTGGCTTACCTCGTCGTAATAACTGTATGCCTCGCCGCCCTCCCAGTCGCCGCGCACCAACACCTGCGGGAACTTAACGCCACCGCTCATCCACCTGAACATGTCGCTCCGGAAACTCACCTCACCCGGCGACAAGATAAACAGCCTCTTCTCCGCCGAAAGCTCATAGCTCACCACTCCTGTGTAAGCCTCAATGCTCGGCGTGTTCTCCCCGCTCGTCGAGAGGATAATCAACGAAGTCCTGTCCTTGTCCTCCTCGTCGCCGCTCAAACGGAAACCCATTTGAACTATCTTGTCCCCCGCCGCCGGCTCGCTGTTCGTAACGCCCGTGTCGTAATCCGTCTCCGAAAGCACCACGTAGTCCTCGCCAACCTCCGTCACCAAACGCCAGTAGTATTTCGTCGACACTGTTGTAGAGACGCGATTCATCGCGTCTCCAAAGGTTTGGCAGCGCGCCTGGTCGCCCGCCTTCCACATGTTCTGCACCTTATCACCCTCATTCGCGGTAAACATGCACTTCCACCCGCCCGACACTTTCTCGACCTTCGTAATCTCATTACCGGCCTTGCTCAACACTATGTTGCCGCCCACGTAGCTCAACTCCCGTATCTCAAGCTTTAAAAACGTCGCAATCTTCCTCACCAGCAGCTCGTCAATCTCCATTCTCCAGCTGCTCCCGTTCTTCTGTATCGCAACGCCCTTGCCCGTCGCCCCGCTCACGAAGTCCGCGCTCCGCAGCAGGCTAAGCACAATGTCCGCCGCCTCCGTCACTTTCAGCCGGCCCGCCTCCGCGCTCGTCGCTTTCATCAGCGTGGCAGCCACCTCCGCCAGCGTAGCCTTCCCGGACTTGTCTATGCCGTAGCTCCCAATCTTCAAGCCCCCGGCCAGCGTCGCCACACCCGCCACCGTTATCGCCTTCTCGAACGATATGTTCCCTTTCACCACATCGTCCTTCAACCTGCTCACGAACATCTCCCACACCTCGCTGTCCTCTGTCAGCGTCTTTGCCTCGTCCGCCGTTCCGGCCGTGTCCGCATACCCGGCTTTCGCCTTCTCCGTCACGGTCTCCGCGTCCGGCATGTCCGTTATGGTTACATACCCGTCGTCCGTCACGCCCAACTTGTCTAACGCCGCCTTGTTCGCGTGCACATGCCCGTCGCCCTGCGAACTTGTCGGCGCTTGCGCCCCTTCGGAGCCGCGCGACGCGGCCGAACCTGTGCCCGTAGGGCCATTCGCAGCGGGGCGACCCCGCCGGGGGGTCGGCTCACTCTTTATCACCTTCAACGTAAACTCCTTCTCTGCCATGTTACTGTTCCTCCTCTTCGTTATCGTCTGTTTCTACTTTAACATATTCGTCCAACGTAAACTCCGTCACCTCTATCTCCGTCGTGCCGGCACGCACGTCCTCAGCCGACGAGCTCATCACGAACGCCTTGTAACCATACGCCGGCATTACCTGTTGGTTTGCGCCCGTAGGGCCATTGGTCTCCGGCACCAGCCGGGCGTCGGTCATGCACCGGTCAAAATACACGCACAACCCCCCGACCTGCGAACTGGCCTGAGAACTTGCGGCGCTTGCGCCCATTGCGCCCCGGTCGCAACCGGCGGGCGTAGCCCCGTTGCTCCCCGCCAGCAGGCGGCCGCTCAGGGTCGTGTGCCTTCTCGCATACTGGCTGTACAACGTCCCAATCAGCAGCTCCTCAATCTGTCCCGTGTACCCCCCGCGCGTTATCTCCGTTACCTGCGCACCGTCCGCAGTCAGGTACACGCCCCGCGCGCCCGGCACGCCACCCGCCGCGCTCCCGCATATCGTCTCAATCTCCAACGCCTCCTCAGCCTCCGGCTCAAGCTCCGCGCTGTACGTTATGTCGCTGTCGTCCAACTCCTCGTCAAACGCACGCGCACGCACCATCTCCACCTCCGGCAGCTTCATCCACACGTGCCGTATCTTCCAGCGCCCCGCGCTCTCGTATTCGTCCCAAAAACCGCAGTCCGTCGAGTGGTACGTCTTGTCGAAGTCGCAGCCCTGGTCCGCCGCCGTCCAGCCCCCGCACAACACCTCCACCCACAACTCGCCGCCCCCCGCCGGGCACGGCACGTAAGCCCCCTCGCATTTCGACAGCTGCGTCGTCACCTGCCCCGAGTGAGGGTTGATACCAGGCCGGTTCTTCGCCCAGCCGTTCGCCACGCCCGCCGTGTTCTCCCGGTCGCTACCAGAGTAATAAGCCAGGTAACCCCACACGCCCGGCTTCCCGTCGCTCTCCGTGTATTCCTTCCATTTGCCCAACGTCGAACCCAGGCTCTTCAGCTTCGCCGGCGCCTTCGCCTGCACCTCCTGCCGGTTGTCCCAGCACCATGTCTTCCCCGCCGCGTCCTTCCATTTCACGCACACCGGCACATACACAAAGTTGCCGTACCTGTTCCACTGCTCCTGGTATGTCCTTTCACGCGCACCCTCCATCCATTCGCCCGCCGTCTCGAACGGGTTGCTACGCGCGTCCAGCAACAGCTCCGCCGTCACCTTCACATACAGGCTCACATCCACCGGCAACGCCCCCGCCGCAGCCTGCGAATCGGCGCCCGTAGGGCCATTGGTCACCGGCACCAGCCGGTTCTTGAACAACACACCCTTCGGCGTGCCAGCGTGCAGCTCGTCCGGCATGACACCCATGCAACCCAACACCATACTCTTGTCGCTGCTGTCGCCGTACATCCCCACGGCCGTGTACATCACGGCCACGCCCTCGCATTCCGTACCCCCGTTCTGCGGCACCACCTTGAAGTATCTCACCCGCTCGTCCGTCAAATCCGCGTTCTTCCCCGTCCGGCTCGTCCATAGCGTGAAACCCGCGTCCGTCTCGTCGCCCCACACGTCGCTGTCCGTCGTGTAATGGTATGTCGTGTACCTGCACTTCCCGTCCGCCGACGGCCTACCGCCGTCCAATATGTACTCCGGCCCGAAGTCCGTCAAACCCTCGTCCACCGCCGCCGTCCAGCAATCCGTCTCCAACAGGTTGCCCGTCCGCACGTAAGGGCTCCATTTCACCCGCACGTTGTTATACACCCTGTCCGTGCCCAAGGTCTGCGTCGCGCCCGCCCATTCCAACATCACCTTCTCCGCACCCGCGTGCAGGCCGTTCAGGTCGTACACATACACCAAACCGCCACACTGTATCATCCTCAACGCCAAAGGCTGCAACACACCCTCCACAACCTCTTCGGCCGTAATCGCCTCGCCGTCCTCGTCGTAAAAGTTGTCGCCGCTAACATACAACTCATCCAACAACCCCGCCTCAGCCTGCGAACTTGCGCCCGTAGGGCCGTTGGTCTCCGGCACCAGCCGGGCGGCCGGCACTACCCGGGACGATATGTAACCGTCGTATATCTCCATGCCCGCCAAACCCGCGGCCTCCAACGCACGCTCCAATATCGACCGCAGGCTCTGCACCTCGTGCCCGTACAGTTTCTTGCGTGCCAGCACACCGAAGTCCGAAAACGTCAAACTCACCGTGTACCCGCTCGCGCTCTCATACGGTTCCTCGTACAGCTCCGTGTCAAGCGTCCCCCTCCAGTACAGCGCACCCGCGCGGTACACGTCCAGCCGCACCGCGCAAGGCTTCACCTGGTACAGGTCGATGTATGTCCTGTCACCCGGGCTAATCAGCTTCAGCGTCGCCGAACTGCCCTGTATCACCTCCTCCTTCGCCCTCTTCTCCCATTCAATCAGCAAAGGCTCGTCATACGGGAACGACAACTCCCCGACCGTGGAAAAAGCAGTTTCCGAATCTTCGTGGATCTCCACCCGCCACAACGTGCCGTCCGTCCCCGCGAACTCACCCGCGTATCTCTTGTACATCATATCTCAAATATTTTAAAAATTCCCCCTTGTAGAGACGCGATTCATCGCGTCTCAATTGCGGTTCGGCCGCAGCCGACGGGCTTAACCCCGTTCCACTATCACGTTCAGCGCCGTTGCGCAGCAGTCGTCCAGCAAATCGGCCGCAATCTGCATTTTCGCCTCTGCTACCGTTTGCCATTCGTGCGTGTCTATAAACTCCTGCACGGCCACCAGCTCCCGTCTATTTAGTTTCCGCCGCGTCGTGTTCACATATATGTCATCGCCCACGTCCAGCGCGTCGTTGCGTGCCATGCCGCCGCGCCGTGCCGACGAATAACAGCACAGCTCCACGTCCTTCCACCACTCGCGCTCCTCTTCGCGCCGTTCAGCAATCGGCCGTCGGCACTCGCACCAGATAAGCAGCAGCAAGTTGTCGAAAAACATCCTGTCGTTGCTGCTCTTTTTCAGCAGCGATTTCCTTATCTTTTCATCTGCTTTCTTTCCCATACCGCTTAAATCGTTTTCAAATCAGTTTGCGGGCGTAGTCCCGCCGCGTCTCGTTATCCATGGTAGTTTGCCCGCATGTAGGCATTCAGCCTACATGCCTTTGGCAACCGGGGCCACCCGGCGGGCTACCTTCTCGAACTCAACCGGTTAACCTTCTCCAATATCCCAACTAACGTGCGCCCCTCAATCTCGAAACGCACCTGCCCCGCCTCGAAACCCCGTTGCGGCTCAATCAGCGAACGCAACTTGTTCAGCGGCGCTATCACCTCCGGGTTGTTCCGCGCCCCCGCGTATTCGCCCACAAGCGCGTAGGTCGGCCCGCTCACTATGCCGCCCTCCGCAAACGCCGTCGCCTGGCGTATCGACGCTATCGTGCTTATCAGCGTCGCCGTGCCCGCCGCAGCACCGGCTATCCACGTCCACACGCTCGGCTCGCCCTTGAGGCTGTTGGCGAATGTCAACGCCAGCGTCGCCACCGCCTGCGCTATCGTACCCATTATGTTGAACGCCGGCTGCTCGAACGCCTCGCCCAGCGCACCGAACATCTGCCCCGTCGCCTGGGCCGTCTTGCCCACCTTGTCCAGCCCCTTGCGCATACCCGCCAAACGGTCCTCGTCGTCCTCCATATCCAACGGCTGCAACGGGTTTTCCTCTTTCCACGCCGCGAAGTCGTCGCCTATCCTCTGTGTCAGTTCACGCGCCGCGGCCGCCGTCTCCTCCGGCTTGTCTATCCCTATGCGTATCTTCAAATCGCCCAACGCCGACTGCAACATCTCCACCCTGTTCTGCAACTCCCGCGCAACCCCCATGTCCGCCGTTGCGCTGATACGCTCCTGCAACCCGCGTATCGCACCCTCATACCAGTCTATGCTGCCCAACGCTGCCGGAGCTTCCGCCGGCGCTTGCGCCGTTACCTGCGTGTTTGTGCCCGTAGGGTCGTAGGCCTTCGGCCTTTCTGACGAACCTTTCACGGCATACTCCACCGTCTCCTTCGCCAACGCGTCCATCTGCTTGCGCACGCCCGCCAGCGACGACCACAAGCCCCGCAGCTTGGCATTCGCCTTCTCCACGTCGCTCGAACCCACGATTTCCTCACTGCCCGCCACGGCCAAGTTGCCCATTGTGGCAAAAGGCATGTCGTTCCTCAAGCGCAGTTCCCTCTTCGTCGAATACATCTTCGTCGACCCGTCGTCGTTGTAGCGTATGTCGTGTATGTTCTGCTGTATCTCGGCCGCCTCGTCGGCTAATTTGCGCATGCGCGCCTCGTTCTCCATCTGTCTGCACCACGCCGCGCTGTTCTCCGTCAACGCCTTGTACCAGTCCGCCACGCTCGCGAAATAACCCATCGTCTCGCCGTAGCGGTTGTTCAACCGGTCCACCAGCGCCGCTTCCTCTTCCTTGTTCCCCTTCCAGTTCTTCAGCGTCGCCAAGTCGCTTTCCATTTGGGCTCGCACGCCCGCCATGCTCTCCTTCACCGAGTCGTAGCTGTCTGCCACCGACTCCGCCGCCTGAGCGGCCTCTTCCGTGTCGTCCGTAAACGCGCTCACAGCCGCACCCAACGCCATGAGAGCCACGCCTATGCCCGTCGACACCAGCAACGCCCTCAGCGCCACGCCCAACATGCCAACGCCCGCCGCAGCACCACGCGCCGCAGTGCCCAATAGTGTAGTACCCGCCGCAGCACCACGCGCCGCACCGCCGTACAGCACGAAGTTGCGCGTCGCCGTCGCCGTCGCCCTCACCATGCCGGCTATGCCAACAACCGCGCGCACCACGCCCCCGCGCAAACCGCCGAAGGCTAATCGCAACATCGCTATCGCCTGCGCGTTCTCCGCCGCCACCATCGCTATGGGGGCTAATATGCCCGTGTGCTCTGTGAGGGTTATCTTCAGGTCTTCCAACACCGCCTTAATCTGCATGTATTTGTGCATCTGCGTGTCGGTCCTCACCGCAGCCTGTTCCATGGCAGTGTTCGTGCCCGTCACCTTGGCCGTCATCTCGTCCACAGCCCGCGCGTTCTGTATCAGGAACTGCGCCGCGGCTATGTTCTCCACGCCGAACACCTTCGTCAGGTAAGCCGCGTCCTCCAACTTCGGCTGCAACGCTTCCAGAGCCTTGCCCAGCGATGTCTCGCCCAAGTCCACGCCGAGCTCCGTGTTCAACCTGATTATTATGTTCCTCAGCGCCGTGCCGCTCTCATGGCCTTTCAAATTGGCCTGCGACAGTATCTCCAACGCGCCCGCCGTGGCTTCCACGCTCAAACCCATGGCCGAAGCCGTCGCACCCGCTATCCTGAACGAGTTCGACAGGTCTTCTATCTCCGCCGCGCCGTACTTCGAACCGGCTGCCAACACGTTGGTCACCCTGCCGGCCTCGTCGGCGCTCAGGCCGAACTGGTTCACCGTCGCCGCCAACGCATTCGCCGCCGCGTCTAAGCTCATGCCCGAAGCCTCGGCCAGCGTCACGCTCTGCTCGGCCAGCTCGTTCAGGCCTTTCATGCCTATGCGCGAAATCTCTATCTGCGAAGCCAGCAGCGAATAAGCCCGCGCCGCCGTGTCGGCACCCAAACCGCTCTCGCGGCCTATCGCACGGCTGCGCTCAGCCAAGTCCTCAAGGTCCTTCCCCGCTATGCCGGTTATCGAACTCAAATCGGCCACCGACTGACGGAACTGCAAACCCGCGGCTGCAGCCCCGGCCACGACCTCGCCTAAACGTTCGAATTTTTCAGCCACTGCTACAAAATCAGTAGCTTTCAATTTGTCGCAAATGCTCCGGAACTTGTCCGTCTGCGACGTTGCCTGGCGCGACGAGGATGTCACACCGTCGAACATGGACTTTATTTTTTTCAGCCCATCGCTGATTTTGTCTGTCAGCGTTATCTTAATTGAAACATTTTCCATATATTTACAGCGTGTTACAGTTTTGAACAATTTTGAACCATGGACGGATTCATCGATTTGATAGCAGGCATTTTCGGCTTTCTCTACGATGCGATAGCTTACCTTTTAAGAGGAACTATAGAAAGTCCTTTCGGGGCATTGGTGCTCGGACTGTTTTTCTATTCCATTTACAAATCCGGGAAGCACTACAACAGCAAATGCTGTGAATCCGACGACGAATTGCAGCGCAACATCAGCCGCCTCGGAAAGCAAATCGACGAACTCTCCGCCGACATCGACAAACTCAATCCTACCGCGAAAGGCAAATAACCTGCATTTTCCATATCTTTACAGCGTGTTACAGTTTTGAACAATTTTGAACCATGGACGGATTCATCGATTTGATAGCAGGCATTTTCAATTTCTTGTACATCTGTGCAAGCGGTATCGTAGAAGCCGTTGTCGACAACCCGTCACTCTTGCTTATTATTATACCGGTGGCAATCGCATGGCACAAATACTGGCGTTTTGTCGACAGGTCTATGAAAGACTGACCGAACACTGCCCCTGAAGCCAAATAACCTGCATTTTCCATATATTTACAGCGTGTTACAGTTTTGAACAATTTTGAACCATGTTTGACAATATCATATTATCACTGTTCGAAATATTTATCAAATGGGTGGTATGTCCCATGGTAATCCTCGCATTGTTGTATCTGCCCGTGTGGTTCGTAAAGGACATAATAGACGAAACGAAACGCGAACGGCAGGAAAAAAACGCTGTCGACCCGTTCGACGAGATTATAAAGAACCTCGAAAACATCGACCGTAATGTCCGGGAACTCGCCGACAACATCAAGGAGCAACCCGCCGAGCCGAAAGGCAAATAACCTGCATTTCCCATACCGTTTAAATTTTAATATCCCCCCTGTAGAGACGCGATTCATCGCGTCTCAATTGGTCTCCGGCACCAGCCGGCGATTCATCGCGTCTCATTTGCGCCCCGGTCGCAACCGGCGGGGCCACCCGGCGACCCCGCCCAGCCGGCGGCTTCCCATTCGCGGCGGCGCACTAAGCCCTTCTGCACCTCGCCCCCCGCATACACCCAGCGCCGGAACTCCGCCTGTATCTCCGCCGCGTCCGCCCCGGCGCGTATCTTTTTAAGCAGCGTCGAGCCTTCCAGCGCACCAATGCCTAAGTTGAACACGAAGTCCACCAACGCCTCCGCCTGCCCCTGTGCCAGGTCTAAGCCCAATGCCTCCACCTCGCCCGCAGCCACGGCCAAGTCCTCGCGCAGCCATGCCTCCGCCTGCCGGCGGGTGCAACGCTGCCCCGGCTTGACGCCCTCCGTGTGGCCGTAACCTATCGTCCACACCCCGCCCGGGCATTTGTATGCCCGTGTCCGCAAACCCTCGAACTCCGCCACCTTACTCACAAACTCATCCGTTATCCTTATCATCGTTCAATCATACTTTTAATACTGTTCAAACATCTTTCAAAATCCCCCCTGTAGAGACGCGATTCATCGCGACCGCGTCGCGCGGCTCCGAATAGGGCTACGCCCTGTAACCGCCCCTTGTAGAGACGCGATTCATCGCGTCTCCGATTCATCGCGTCTATTTGTCCATGATAGTTTGCCCGGTTGTGAGGCATTACAGCCTCACAACCCGTTCGGAGCGGGGCGACCCCGCAGCCCCCGGCGGGATAATGCCGCCGCGTAGCGTGCCATTATCTCCTCGCGGCTCAGCGCCTCCGGTTTCGCCTCATCCTCGTCCCACGCAAAGCGCATTATCTCCTTCGCCTCGAGAGGCTTCTTGCTGTAAGGCTGCAATGCGAACAGGCACACCGTGCGCACCTGTTCCCAGCTGCGCCGCTCCGTGCGCTCCTCCCGTGCGTGCCACGCTTTCATCACCTCATCAAACTCCGAAGGGGTGCACCGGCAAAAGTCATCCGCACTCATGCCCGCACACCCCAACGCCATACCCAACAGCTCCTCTATGCCTGCACTCCGGCCGCAGCTTTTTTTTTCGGCGAATCCTGTCCGCCGTAAAAAGCCTGCAACTCGCCCGGCTCCAGGCAGTCGGCAAATGTCTCGGCGTCCATGCCCAGCTCCACGCCGTCCGCGTTGCACGCGCTTGCCACGCAGCAATACACGAACATCAGTACGCCTTCCACGTCGCTGTCCTTCAGCTCCGACACCTCCATGCCTGTCAGGTGTTTGAATCTCAGCAGGGCACCCATCGTCACCCTGCAAGGCAATTCCTTGCCCTTCACCCTTATGGTTTTCTTTTCCATTTCCGAATAATTTTTTTAATCGTATTTCAATACGTCCGTTGCGTTCCGGTCATAACCGGTTTGTCCGGTTGTGGGACATTAGCCCCACAACCCGTCGGTCTCCGGCACCAGCCGGCTATCCGGCAGCAGCCGGCGATAATCCGCTGCCGCCCTCCACGGCCGTTACCGGGCCGCTGTTCTCGAGCGTGACGCTGTACTTGGCGTCGTCGCCCGCCGGGCCGTCCAGCTCCAGCTGCGTTATGATGAACGAGCCCTTGTAGCCGCCCGTCGTCTTGCCCTCGCGCGTGGTACCCTCGCGCAGGTTGTAGCTCGCCTCTATGGGTTCGCCCGCAAGCTGCTTGGCCTTGAGCTGGTCGTAGGTGGGCGTCTGGTCGTCGCCGTCGGTCAAAACGCAGCCCTCCGCCGTTATCGTCTCCGAGAAGCTCTTCACGAACTTCTCCTTCCACTTCCCCGCCGAGGCCTCTTTAGTAACGCGCTCGCCCGTCTCGGTGGTGGTGCTTATCTTGCACGTCGTCGAAAACCCTAACGCCGCGCCGCCTATGCTCAGTATGAGGTCGGTGCCGTCCAATACTTTTTTTGTTGCCATAACTATTTCTCTTTTTTGCGTTTCACAATCAATATTACCATACACACCGCCGCCACTCCGGCAGCCATGCCTTTCACGAACCACCCGGGCGGGCTTCCGCGCACCTCCTCCGGGCGTTCCACGCGCGTGGAGGCCAACGTGTCGCGCGCCGCCAAGACACTGCGGTAATGCTCCGCACGCCCGGCCCAGTAACTCACAGCGCGTTCCAGGCTGTCGCACGTCCCGCGCACCACTATCACGCCGCCCGCGCCACGCCGCACGTCCAACGACGCCCGCCCGCTACGCGCGGTGAATGCCGCGCCCTCCGGCAACGACAGCACACTGTCCGCCGCCACGGCCAGCAACGCCGTGTCCGACGACACCGCCTCACGCACCAACGCCGTTTCCGACGTCCTCCGCACTAAGCTGTCCGCCTCCACACGCAGCACTTCCGTCCGCACAGCCTCCGTCTTTCGGCTGCTCCCGCAGCCCGCCAAGCACAGGGCAGTCATCATGATACTTGCAGCTGTTCGCACGGTCGATGGCCTTCCTGAGGCGCGCCATCTCCCTGGTGTTGCGCGCAAGCTCCTTCTTCGTCTCGTTGAACTCATCCTTCAAGGGTTTTACTATGTTTTCCATCAAGATACGCGTGGCATGGTCCGCGTTGTCGAAACGCACCGACTCGGCCTCCGCCCTGGCTTTCTCGGCCTCCGCACCCGCCTGCCGCGCCTTGCTGCGAAGCATTACAAGACCCGACACCGTGGCCACCAGACCGCCGCCCAACAACACGTTCAACAACTCGCTCCACATATCCGTCACGTTTTAATGAATAATACAAACCGTTTATTACGCCCGCCGCTTGCGCCCATTGCGCCCCGGTCGCAACCGGCGGGCGTAGCCCCGTTGTCCCCCGGGGTCACCCGGCGCGCTACGCGCTCGCCTGCTGTGTTATCGTCACGGTAGCCTTCTTGCTGTTGTTCGCATTCAGTGTCAGCACTAAGCTGCCGCTCTTCTCCTCGCCTTCGTTCGCCTCCGCCGAGATCTTCACGCCCGTCTCCGTCTCCTCGACCGAGAAACCCTCGGGCGCCGCGCCCACGGTGTACTCACCGCTCGCCGTCACCACAACCTCCTTGCTGCCGCCCGCCGCCGGTATCTCCACGCTCGTCGGCTCAACGCTTATGCTCTGCTGAGCCGGCTTGAACACAGGGTCCTCCCTGCTGTCAAGCACCACCGTCTCCTCGCCGAAAGCTATGTTCGTGTCCGCCTTCATCAGCATCTTGAAGAAATACAGCTCGCTCGCGTTCGCTATCTTGTCTATCTGGATAACATCCTCGTCGTCCTGCAGGTTCACGGCCGCGAACAGGTTGCCGTCGGCACCCTGGGAACACAGCGTCGCCACTATCAGCCCGTCCGGCCACGCAGCCAACGTCTCTATCTTGATTCCCTTGTAACGCTGGGCATTCACGTCCGTCTCGCTCGCATTCTTCGCCTCGCGCTCCGTCAATTCGTCATCGTACTTGTCGAAGTCGTCTATGCTCATCAGTATGCGCAGCTTCGGGTTGTTGCGTATCGCCTTAGGTATCAGCGAACGCACCGCCTTCAACTTGCCCAGCATGGTAGTCTCCTTGCTGTCCGATATTATCACCTCCGTGTCTTTCGCCATCTGGGTGAGTATGCCGTTGAACAAGTGGTCGTCATCCTCCCCGTACGTGCCGTTAACATACTGGTCCCCGAGCTCGAACTGCACCTGCTTCGCAAGCTCGGCCAACAAAGCGTTCTGGGCCTCGGGAGGCAACTCCGCGAACACCAGGTTGCCCTTCGGCTGCCATTTCCTCCATATCTGCTCGAATGCCCGGGGATTGAATACGGTGAAAGCCATGAAATCCTTCGGCTCCAACGACTTCTCGTCGTAGTTGAAGTTACCCTTCGAATCCTCCACGCCCGGGTTCTCCTTGCGCTTCTGCAACATCTTGCCGCTCTTCAGCCTCGGCAAGCTTATCTTCTTCTCAACGCCGGGGATTACCATTATCAGGCCTTTCTCCACCAACTCGTTGCCCGTTGCGGCAAGGGTAAGCAGCTGCTCTAATACCTCGCCGTTGTAATTCGTGTTCCTTACTACTATTGCCATACCTCAAAATCATTTGTTTAGTTTGTCATTTATCTCTTTCATACGCCTGCTCCACGGGCTCTCATCACCCGGCACCACACGCAGGTCGTCCATCACCTTGCGACGCGGAGCAAGGGCTTCCAGCGCTTTCTCCCCCTCATCAGGGTTGCTCTTCAGTATGCTCTCATACAACGGGCGCGTCTCGGCGTTGATACGCCCGTCCGCCTCCGCAGCGTCAAGCAGAGCCTTGCGCGACGCTTCACGCACGGCCTCGGCTGCGGCCTCGAATTCATCCACACGCTTCTTCAAAGCCTCGTTCTCCGCGCGGAGCGAAGCCGCATTCTCGGCCTCAGCCGCCATGCGATCCACACGCGCCATAAAATCAGCCTCATCCTTGCAGTCTGCAAAAGGGGCTTTCTTCATAATCTCTTCCAAATTCATTTTTAATACGTTTTGTGGCTCAACGAGCCGGTTGTTGAATATGTTGTATATCTCTTCCGTCGTGCTGCCTGCCGGCACTTCCTCCGCGTCGTATATCCCGTCCACGAAACCCAGACGCAACGCCTCATCAGCCGTCAGCCAATGGTCCTCCCCGTCAAAATACGCGGACTTAACCTCCTCTTTCGTCATGCCCGTCTTACCGGCATACATCTCGCAAAGGCTGTCCTCCAGGCTATCCATCTCGTCAATGCACTTCTGCATGTCCTTCTTCGTGCCCCAGCAACCACCGCTCACGCAGTGTATCATCAAACGGGCGTACCTGCTCATCTCCACACGACGCCCGCACAACGCTATCACGCTCGCCATGCTCGCAGCTATGCCGTCAACGTATATGTGTATCTCGGCCTTGCTCTGACGCAGCGCGTTGAATATCGCTATGCCGCTGAACACCTCGCCGCCGTTGCTGTTCACACGCACGTTTATCCTGCTGCATGCCGCCTCAGCCTCCATAAGCTCCGACACTATGCGCTCGCTCTTCACCTGGCCGTACTCGCCTATGTCACCATAAAGCAGCAGCGTACCGGTGCCCGAACCGTCAGTGTGGAAATTCAATAACTTTTTCATCGCTTCTCGCTTTTTCGTCTTCGTTTGCAATGCAAAAATGCAACATTCCGCATTACCCCCCAACACCCTCTTTTTATCATGGAAGCCTACACATATACCATTGCGCCACAGAGCGTTATCATGCTTTTTACACACTGCGCCGCTCTCCTTTTTTAAGCAACTTTGCACGTACATTCAAACATTCAAACACACATACAAGGCATGGCAGCTCTCAACAACAGTCAGAAAAAGCAATGGGCGCAGACGCTCTACCTCCGCGAGAACCTCACGCAGCTCGAAATAGCCGAACGGGTGGGGGTCTCGCGCGTCACGGTATCCAAATGGGTGCGCGACGGCAAATGGGAGGAACAGAAGGCGGGGATTACACTTACACGACAGGAACAGGTCGCCAACCTCTACCGCCAGGTCGCCGAAATCAACCGCACCATCGCCACACGCCACGAAGGAGAACGGTTTCCAAACTCCAAGGAAGCCGACATACTCGGCAAACTATCCGCAGCCATTCGCAACATGGAACAGGAAACGGGCATTGCCGATGTCATATCGGTGCTTACGGCGTTCATCGAGTGGCTGCGCCCACTCGACCTCGACAAGGCCAAGGAACTCACGCGCCTCGCCGACGCTTTCATCAAGGACAGACTATAAACACATACACACATGAAACAGATTGACAGGGCCGCGCTCCTCGACTGGGACAAGTTCAAGGACGACATCGCGCGCGCAACGCCGGTCGACACCTCCATGTCGCACGCCGAACGCGAGAAACACCGACTCCGCCTCGAGCAGCACCCGCTCGAGTGGATTCGCTTCTTTTTCCCCAACTACGCCAAATACGACTTCGCGCCCTTCCAGCGCCGCGCCATACAGCGCGTCCTCGCTCACCCGGAGTGGTTCGAAGTGCTCTCCTGGAGCCGCGAACTGGCCAAGTCTACCATTACCATGTTCTGCGTACTCTTCCTCGCGCTCACAGGCCGCAAACGCAACGTCATTCTCACGTCCAACAGCAAGGACAACGCCGTGCGACTCCTCGCGCCTTACCGCGCCAACCTCGAGGCCAACGGACGCATCGAGGCATACTACGGAAAGCAGCCCGTGCCGGGCTCATGGACGGAGGACGAGTTCATCACACGCGGCGGCGTGGCCTTCCGCGCACTCGGCGCAGGACAGTCGCCGCGCGGCTCGCGCAACGAGGCCGTACGGCCCGACGTGCTCCTCGTCGACGACTTCGACACCGACGACGACACGCGCAACCCCGATATCATACAGAAACGCTGGGAGTGGTGGGAGAACGCGCTGTACCCAACGCGCTCCGTTTCCGAACCCACACTCATCATCTTCTGCGGCAACATCATAGCCAAGGATTGCTGCGTCGCACGAGCCGGCGCTATCGCCGACAGCTGGGACATCGTCAACATACGCGACCGCGACGGGCACTCCACATGGCCGCAGAAAAACACCGAGGAATACATCGACCGCACACTATCCAAGATTTCAACCAAGGCCGCACAGGCCGAATACTTCAACAACCCAATTTCCGAAGGAGAGGTATTCCAAAACATCACATACGGCAAAGTGCCGCCGCTCTCCCGCTTCAAGTTCCTCGTCGCCTACGGAGACCCCGCACCCGGAGAATCCAAAGGAAAAAAAGGCAAGTCATTCAAAACGGTATCACTCCTCGGTAAACTCGCCGGCAGGCTCTATGTCATCAAGACGTTCCTCGCGCAGGCGCTCAACGCGGAGTTTATCGAATGGTATGTCAAAATGCTCGAATACGTCGGCGGAAAGACCCCGGTCTACTGCTACATGGAGAACAACAAACTGCAGGACCCTTTCTTCCAGCAGGTCTTCCGCCCGCTCGTGGCCAAGGCGCGCCGCGAACACGGCGTCGCGCTCTACATTCGCGGCGACGAGGAGAAGAAAACCGACAAGGCCACACGTATCGAAGCCAACCTCGAACCCCTCAACCGCGAAGGCTGCCTCATACTCAACGAGGCGGAACACGACAACCCGCACATGCGCGAGCTCGACGACCAGTTCCGCCTCTTCACGCTCTCGCTCCGATACCCCGCCGACGGACCCGACGCCGTCGAGGGCGGAAACCGTATCATCGACGAAATACTCCGGCGCACCGAACCGCCCGTATTCCGCTCACGACACGACCTCAGCAAACGCAACACACACAGAATGTAAAACAAACAAAAACAACACACTGACATGAGCCAGTTCATACAATTGTCCGACTACGACGCAACCATTTTCCGCGACATCCTCGACACCCTCGTGCGCGAGGACGAAACGCTCGTCGAAATCTGCGAAGACCGCGCTATCGAAGAAATGCGCTGCTACCTGTCCCGCCGCTACGACTGCGACGCCATTTTCAACGCTTCCGGCAACGCGCGCAACCAACTCATCCTCATGATGGCCATCGACATCGCCGTCTACCATATCTTCTGCATCCACAACCCGCAGAAACTGTCCGACGTACGCCGCGAACGCTACGAACGCGCCGTCGAATGGCTCAAGGCCGTCGCCGACGAGAAGATATCCGTTTCCGGCGCACCCTTGCTGCCGGAGGAACAGCGCAACGCCAACGCCGCGTTCCGCATAACAAGCAACCCCAAACGGCATAACCACATGTAACACCTGTAACAACTGCACGACATGAATACAAAAAACTCCAGACATCTCATAACTGTAAGCGGAAACCTTCCGCGACCGGGACAGAAAAACCCCGCTGTCATAGTACTCACACAGCCCAAACGCTTCGGCATCGACATCGCCGACTACATGGCGGCCGTCCACGCAGCCGAAAACGTCGACTTCCCGCGCCGTTACAAGCTATACGACCTCTATTCCGACATTCTCCTCGACACGCACCTCTCGTCGGTCATCGAGAAACGCCGCAACGCGGTGCTCTGCGCCGATATCCGCTTCACGCGCGACGGCAAACCCGACGACACGGTCAACGAGCAGATTAAGTCGCCCTGGTTCAACCGCCTCGTAGCCGACATCATCGACTCGCGCTTCTGGGGCTTCACGCTATGCCAGTTCTACCGCAACGGACCATGGGCCGACTACGACCTCATACCGCGAAAACACGCCGACCCCGTCCGACGACTCATACTGCGACACCAAACCGACATCACAGGCATTCCATGGGACAACTACACCGACCTACTCTTCGTCGGAAACCCCGACGACCTCGGACTACTCGCAAAGGCCGCACCATGGGTCATCTACAAAAGAAACACAACCGGCGACTGGGCACAGTTCTCCGAAATATTCGGTATGCCAATACAGGAATACATCTACGACTCCGACGACGAAGAATCACGACGCCGCGCCATGCTCGACGCCGAACAGGCCGGCTCGCTCGCACAGTTCTTCCACGCCAAGGACACCGAACTCCGACTCACCGAAGCCGGAAACAAAACCGGCTCCGCCGACGTCTACGAACGCCTCTGCGAACGCTGCAACAACGAAATATCAAAACTAATACTCGGAAACACACTCACCACCGAAGCAGCCGACAAAGGAACACAGGCACTCGGCACGGTACACAAGAAAGTCGAAGACAAACTCGCACTCGCCGACCGCAAATACGTACTCGACGTACTCAACTACGACATGGCCGACATCTTCGCACACCTCGGTATAGATACCGCAAACGGAGAGTTCGCATTCCCCGAGAAAAAAGACATCGACCCCGCCACCAAAATCAATATCCTCACACAGCTGCAAAGCTCCTTCCGCCTACCCGTCGCCGACGACTACCTCTACACCGAATTCGGTATCGAAAAACCCGCACAATATGCCAAAATGAAACGCCGGCAACAGCAGGAACAGGAACAATACCGGCAACTCCTCCAAACACACACCGACCCCAACGACCCAAATAGTAGAGACGCGATTCATCGCGTCTCAAATAAAACAAAAGGCAAAAACTCCACGCTGCGCACTTTCATCAACAGCCTCAACCGTTTTTTCGCCCGCGCCCGCAACAAGGCGGGCGGCACGGATTTAAAATGGTAGTCGACAACCTCTACTACAACAACAGCGAAGGCGACAGCAGCCCCAACGCTCCCTTCACCTTCCCCGACGAGGTCATACGCCGCGCGCTGCTCAATATCTACAGCCAGGACTTCCACCCGGTCTCCGACATCGAACAAAACCTCTTCAACGAAATTTGGCGCACGCTCAACATCGCCGCCGACCGGGGATTCGGCCAATCCGCCGCACCCGCACCCGACGACGACTTCCGCAACGCCATACGGCGCTCCAACGCCGTATTCTCCGCATTCAAGGTGCACCGCCTGCAAAACGACATGGCACAGCTCCTCCTCGACACCGACGGCAACCTCAAGACATTCGAACAGTGGCGGAAAGAAGCGCAGCCCATCGCCTCACACCAGTGCGGCACATGGCTGCGCACAGAATACGACACCGCCGTCATACGCGCACACCAGGCAGCCGACTGGCTGCAGTTCCAACGCGAAAAAGACGTGCTCCCCAACCTACGCTGGGTGCCCTCCACATCACCCAACCCCGGAAAAGACCACCGACACTTCTGGAACACCATACTACCCGTCGACGACCCCTTCTGGACGCAACACCGCCCGGGCGACCGCTGGAACTGCAAATGCTCGCTCACCTCCACCGACGAACCGCCAACAGCCGCACCGCGACCCTCGAAAAAAGACCGCCCGCAGCCGGGACTCGACAACAACCCAGCAATCGACCGAAAACTATTCGCCGACTCCCACCCCTACATCGCACACCCATACCACGGAGCACAAAAAGCCGTCGACAAACTCATGGAAGAACAAGACCGCTACCGGGAACTGGCCGTCAAAAACGGAAGGCTGCGCATTCACGAGGGGCACGGAAAACGCGAGAAAAAAGAGAATGTCCGTATCGGCACATACCTCGCCGAAAAACACGGCTACGAAATCGACCTCCTCGACAACCCCGACAATAAAAAGTCCGCCGACAGCTTCAACCGGACACTCGGCATCGAACAAGAATACAAAACTGCCAAAAATCCCACAGTGAACTCAATAGACCGATTGATACGAGAAGCCAAAAACCAAGCTGGCGACATAGTGCTGTGCATTGAATCTGATATACCTTGGAAAGATCTTGCTGCTGCAATAAGAAACCGTGTCAAAAGAAGCGAAAATATTAAGTACCTTACTATTGTGAAAAATAGAAAAGACAAAAGGTATTCCCGTGAAGAAATAATAGCAGAAGGATTTAAAATACGACCGGCAGACCTGGAATAACCAAATCCGCCGGAAGAGGGCTCGCAGCCTTTCGGCTACAAACCAATGCAAATATACGAACTTTTTACAATACAAAACTCATCATGGTACAAAAAAGCAACCTTGAAATAGCATCCTCGGAACTGCAATCCAAGGCCACATTTCTTGGTTCTAAAGGAGATAAAAAAACGGAGGAGTAGCCCATGAGCACTCCTCCTTGTATTAATACGGACGGTTGGCCAATGGCCAGCCCCCGCAGTCAACGAATCGGTAGTCATTAGCTACGGAATCGTTACTGCAAAGATAAAAACAAATACAACAACTACCAACAAAACAACCAGCAAAAACAACATTTTACCACCGTTCAAACATCATTCACATGGCATTCAAAGCATTCATCAACCTATTCCTCTGGCTCATTTCCCGTAATAACTCCTTGTAGAGACGCGATTCATCGCGTCTCCCGTGGCCGAACCTGCCGTTCCCGGGGCTGCAGGCCCCGTGGAACCACTTCGGAGCAGGCCGTGCCTGCGCGTCTCCGATTCATCGCGTCTAAAATTGCGCACCGGCCGCAACCGCCATTAACACTAAAATAACAACACACATAACCATGGACATACGCCAATTCTCACAACGCGTCGCCGCCAAACAGCGCCAAATCGCCCAACTCCTGCAACGACGGCTACCCGTCGTCGTCGGACGCCTCGCCAAAAACCACTACCAAAACAACTTCCGCCAATCCGGATTCGTCGACCACGGACTCCACCCCTGGCAACCAGCTAAACGACAGAACGGCGGGGCAGGGGCGGCGGCACGATACCGCACGCTCCTCTCGTCGCGCAACCACCTCTTCTCGTCTATCAACTACACACCGGCCAACGCCTCCGTAACGGTCTACAACAACGTCCCATACGCCGCCGCACACAACGACGGAGCCACAGTCAACATACGCGTCACACCCAAAATGCGGCGCTTCGCCTGGGCGAAGTTCTACGAAGCCTCCGGAAAAAAGAAAAAAACAAAAAAAACACGACGCAACGCCGGGCCGCAGGCGCAGTTCTGGCGCAACCTCGCACTAACGAAAAAAACAACACTCACCGTACGCATACCCAAGCGGCAGTTCATCGGCCCTTCCTACGAACTCAATCAGAAAATCGACGCACAAATCCTCAAGGAACTCCGGCAAATACTCAACACCTGAAAAAACAACACCGCCCGGGGTGATGAGCCCCGGACGCCTTGTGCTACCTTGTAGAGACGCGATTCATCGCGTCTAAAATCGCTGCGGAGCGTCTCCCATGCCCGAACCTACCGTTCCCGGGGCTGCAGGCCCCGTGGAACCACCTCGGTGCGGAGCGTCTCCGCCGCCGCCAGGCGCGGGCAGCGCACACGCCCCGGAACGGTAAACACCCGGTCCGTCCCCTCGCGCAACTTACGCCGTATAATGGCCAGTATCCGTTCTTCCGATATGAAAAACTCCCGCTCCGACAGCACCTTCAGCGCGTCGTCGAACCTCAGCCGCTCCACTTCCGTCCAGTGATAATACCGCCTGCACAGCGCCTCGTCCCTCAACCGTATCAGCTCCTTGTCTCTTCCTTTACCCATAACACAATGAAAAAAAACATTTTACAAACACAAAGATACAAAAAACCGCCGGACATTTTAACTTCCAGCGGTTTTTTCTTTCTCACTGCGCTTCCTTGTAGAGACGCGATTCATCGCGTCTAAAAACCGGAGCGACCTTGCGCGCTTGCGCCATTCGCCGCCGCGCGTCGTGGCCGGAGCGTCTCCGCCTTTGCCGTCAGGCCGACGGCGCTATCTCCGGGTGAGCTTTCAAATACATGTCGCGTAATGGCAGGCTCAACACAAAACAAATGTCCGGAATCGACAAGTCATAACGGCGTTCCTCACCATTCGCGTCTTTTATTATATACGACGGTGAGTTATATATGAAATCCTTGAAACCGTTGAATATATCCTTGTCCGCGCAAGCCAGGCACGCACCGTGCGCCGCGTTCTCCACGTCCAATGCCGTCTTCGGTGCGTAACCCTCTATCGCGGAAAACAGGAAAGCCCTGTGCTCCTCCAGAAAACGCCGCCCGCCTATCTCGGCAAACAACCTGCGCCCCGCCTCGTTGAGCTGGCGCGGACTGTGCTTAATCGAAAACACACTCGCCGCCTCCTTGTGCTTCATCACCAGCAACGACTTTATACTCTCCACATCCGCCTTCACAATCCTTATGTCATCCTTTATGTCGCCTATCGCCCTCTCGTGCATATCACACGCCGCATGGCTGGTGCGCTTGTCCACCTCCTCCATGCGGTGCGAAAAACGACCCACGCCGAACGCCTTGTTCACTATGAACCATACGCCCGCAAGCACAGTCGCCACAGCGCCCACGCCTATGCCTATCGCCTCCAATATCGTCATGTCTGCCGTCATCTCTTGTTCGTTTTTGAAACACGCCCCAAATTTAACAATTAATTCGCTCATTTATCCGCAGCCGCCTGAAAAAAACAACACCGCCCCGGGCACTTCACCCCCAAGCGGTGTCTTTTTCAATAGTCTGCGGGCGTAGCCCCGTCAGCAGGCGATGTATCGTCTCAATGCCGGCCTTTCTCTTTCTTTCCCTGCGGAGTCACACTCTTTATGCCGTCTATGTGCTCGAACAATAAAGGTTCCACATTCGCCCTCATAGGGTCGAGTATAAAGTCTATGCCTTCACGTCTTGCCAATTTTGCGGCAGGCACAAAGTCAGAATCGCCTGAAAACAACACTATCGTATCCACGAACCTTTTTAACGCAAGCGACGCTATATCAACGCCTATCTTCATATCAATCCCCTTCTGCCTTATATCAAGATAAACATCCTCGTCTTTCAAGTCTGTAAAACCCATTTTCCCCTCAAGCAAGGACTTGACAACCCTTGGCCTTATAAGCCACTTGCCGTTGTCCTTCAGCGTGCCCATGCGCAATGCCACCTTACGCTTACGCTTTAGCGCGTTAATCATTTTCATCTTGAAATCATACTCTTCCGTATGTCTGAAATCCACACTGCGCTTGCTTATCGGGTTATGGTATTTCTTATCAAGCGGGTAACAGTCATAATAGAAAATCCTATACAACGTATTCCGTTCTCCTACATGTTTCATCGCCATTGTATACAGGAAATCCGCAACCTTGTCACCTGGAATATGCTTGTCTTTGTTATACAATGAATTAAAACGCTTTATAAAAAAACCGCCGTCTATCATGACGGCCACTTTAACCGGGGGAAAACTGCTTTCTTTTTTCATTTTGCTGGCTTGCATAAAAAAAGCTCCGGGTTCGGCACACCCATTATCAAGAATAAGCGGCGTTAGAGGGCTGCTTTCGAGTGCACGTAGCCAAGAGCATAATCGTATTGCAAATATACAAATAAAAACCAAAAAGCGTGCACTCCTGCACGCTTTTTTTCTTCACGCTGTCCCTTCGCGCCCCGCCTTTATCATCTCGCGCGCGGCCGCCTCCTCCGGCAACAGCTCCAGCACCAGCTGACACAGCCCGTATATGCGTTCCTGGTCCGCAAGCTCGCCGTTTATCGCGCCTATCGCCCATACCAGGTCGCGCACGTGCTCTATCCATTCGTCCGCCGGAAACTGCGTCTCAATCTCCACTACTATCTTGTCCTTCTCAAAACGTACCATCTCTCAACCCTCCATACCGTTAAAGTCAATAACACCGTCCGTCACATCCTGCGCTTTTGCCGTAGAGACGCGATTCATCGCGTCTCCCGAAGATGGTAGTTTGTCGGCGCTTGCGCCCTTTCGCAGCGGGGCGACCCTGCCGCTTGCGCCCGCTTCGGTGCCGCGCGACGCGGCCTGCGTCTCTGCGGGCGCAGCCCCATTCGCAGCGGGGCGACCCCGCCGCATGTCGGCCTCATGCGAACCGGCCCGGTTCTGCGGCTCTCGAGCCGTAGAACCCATTCGCAGCGGGGCGACCCCGCACATGAAATCGAGGCGCAGTTCCTCCACCTGTTCCGCCCGCCGTGCCGCGCTCCGCACCACGCGCTGCCGCCCCGCCGCGCGGTTCTCCGTCGCGTACTCCACCAACAGGCACAGCACCCCGTACCCCGGCTTCCTGCCCGCCAATACCTCCGCCACGTGCCCCGGGCTCACACCCGCCAGCTCCGCCACGGCCGCCTCGTCCTCCTTCAATACCCACTTACGCAGCTCCGCGTAAAACGCCCCCAGCTCCGCGCTCCTGTCCTTCGGGTAAACCCTCCCCCGCAACAACAAACCGCCCGGCGCGCTTGCGCCCGTTGCGCCCCGGTCGCAACCGGTGCCCGCAGGGCCGTTCGGGGCAGGCCGCGCCTGCCCGCGCGACGCGGTGAGCAGCCCCAATATCGCCTCGTCCACCTTGATGGAAAACTCCGGGCTCAGCCACTGCGCAAACCTCAGCGCAATCCGGTAATCCCTGCACCACGTGCCGTTCGTTCCCGGCACACCGCCGTTCCTAACTTCTATCAAATCAGCCAGGTTGCATTTTTGCAACCTGGCAATTGCCTGTAAATAACGTTGCGCTTCTTCAGTTCTCAGCCAAAACGTAGGTTTACACGATTTGCCAAATGGTTGTGCCATTTGTGTAAGGTTCACTCGCGCGTTTCCGCTGAGTACTTCCGCTGAAAAGCGGCTCTGGTTCACTTTAACCAGTTCAAGGCGAACAGCCTTTTCATTCAAATTCTTTTTCATTTTGGTATAAATTTAGCATGAGGCGCAAAAAATAGCGGTGCGCCACTACCCGCTGCTAAGTCTTATACCAAGAGGACCGGCACGGCCATTACAACCATGCCACGGGGTTGGCGCACCGCAATATAAGCGGCCTCGCTTTCGGGCACAAAAAATGCCCTCATGCGGTGCATTCGGACAGCCTTCACTGTCCTCTTGGTTCAATAAAACTTAGCACCGCAAACATACAAATAAATTTCAATACCGTGCACTCTCCCGCACACTTTTTTTTCAATTTTCAGGCGATTTTGTGCCCGTAGGGCCTTTCGCAGCGGGGCGCACACGCACAAATAAATTCCAATACCGTGCACTCTCCCGCACACTTTTTTTTCAATTTTCAGGCGATTTTGTGCCCGTAGGGCCTTTCGCAGCGGGGCGCACACGCACAAATAAATTCCAATACCGTGCACTCTCCCGCACACTTTTTTTTCAATTTTCAGGCGATTTTGTGCCCGTAGGGCCTTTCGCAGCGGGGCGCACACGCACAAATAAATTCCAATACCGTGCACTCTCCCGCACACTTTTTTTTCAATTTTCAGGCGATTTTGTGCCCGTAGGGCCTTTCGGTGCCGCGCGACGCGGCTGGCGCTTGCGCCCTTTCGCAGCGGGTCGACCCCGCACAAATAAATTCCAATACCGTGTACGCCCCCGCACACTTTTTTTCAATTTTCAGGCGATTTTGTGCCCGTAGCCCCATTGTCACCCGGTCGCAACCGGTGCCCGTAGGGCCTTTCGCAGCGGGGCGCACACGCCGGCGCGTCTAATTATCCATGGTAGTTTGCCCGCATGTCGGCGTGAACGCCGACATGCCGTTGGTATCCGGCACCAGCCGGCGGAATGGCTTGGCTTTGGGTTTCCGCGACTGCAAAAGCAAATGGTACAAACCGCTCTCGCTTATGTGAATCATGTTACGCCTCTGGCCTGAACCGACTACTAATAGGTTCAGCTTTTCATCATCATCCAGCAAACGTGTGGCAGCTTCGGCATCGGAAAATTCCAACACCTTGCACACGTCCTTGGCCACAAACCACGGCTCGCCGTTTATTACCTGCACGCGCACAGGCGTGCTTTTCTCACTGAAGTTGAACACCTCTACACGTGCAACCGTCTTTGTTCCTTCCTTCTCTTTCATGTCATCTCTTCCTTATAAAGTTACACATTTCCTTTCACTTAACCAAGCAAAACCCGCACAAATACAGCCACTTGCATGTTAAAAAAAACAGCGGCAGGCCCGGCACCGCCCCGGTGTATTGGTTTCCATTTGAAGTGAACCGGGAAAGCCCGAACCCGCCGCCTCTCGTAGAGACGCGATTCATCGCGTCTCAGTTGGTCTCCGGCACCAGCCGGCGGGGCGACCCCGCCCGGCGGCACTCATTATTCATGATAGTTTGCCCGGTTGTGAGGCTGTAATGCCTCACAACCCGTTCGGAGCAGGCCGTGCCTGCCGGAGGAGGCGTATCGAGAACGTCTCCACGCTCTCCACGAGGTCCCCTATGCGGTCCGTCACGCTGCTTTGCAGCGCCACGCGCCCGAAGCCCTCGCCCTCCATGCCGTCCACGGCCGACACCACCGCGTCCGCCACGGCGAACGACCGCGCGTTGTCAGCCTCACCGTTCCAGTCCGTCACCACGTGCAGCGACAGCTGCCCGTCGCACATGTACACACCCGGCTCCTTCGTCCGCTGCCACTGCTGCTGCCCTATCTCCACCAGCACTAACGGCCGCGTCATCCGGCTCACCTGGTCTATCCACTCCTCGCTGCGGCTGAACATATCCACGCTCCACACTAAACGCGCACCCGCGCCGTCCGTCAAACGCTCCACAGCAGTCCGCACCGCGTTGTAAACTACATTCCTTATCATGTTATTCAAATACCGTTATAATATTATACAAATCATATCAATCTGCCGGCGGCCGCGCCGCGCGGCTCCGAATTGGGCTACGCCCGGCCGCCGCCACTCAATTATTCATGGTAGTTCGCGCCCGTCAGGGCCGTTCGGAGCAGGCCGCGCCTGCCGGCACGGCTCCACGAAGAACGTCTCCTCCTGCACCACCTGAATGCCGCACTTCGACATCTTGCCGCCCACGTCCTCCGCCTCGCGGTCGGCCAGCAGCTTGTCCTTGGCTATCTCCTCCGTCTGCCTCACGTAGCCCGGCAGGAACTCCTTCAACAGCTGTAACGCACTCGCCCACGTGAACCCGCGCAGCGTCTTCAGCTTCGGCGTGCCAGTACGGAAACCAATCACGCCGTGCGACAGCTCCATGCTCCGCTTCTTCGCGAACAGCTCCGCCCGGTTCTCCGTCGCGAAGCACTGCAATACCTCGAACGCGCGCGCCTTCTCCTCAGCCAGGCCAGCTAAGCGGTCAGCGTACTTCTCACGTATCTTCGTGCACTGCAGCTCAATTTCCGCCGCAATCTTCGCGCCCTGCGCGTCAGCCTTCGCATAAACCGCGAACGCCTCGTCCGCCGCCTCACGGGTCACACCCGTTACAATCACTCTCTTTTCCCTTTTTGCCATAACAATAAACTTTTAATAGGTTGATAATTTGGTTAATAAAATTTGGTTTGTAAACAAATCCGTAATCCCGTCTTGCGATTTACACTCGGCCGCCGCCCTTGGTTAGTTTGCCCGCATGTCGGCGTTTACGCCGTCATGCCTTTGGTCTCCGGCACCAGCCGGCGCGTCTCATTATCCATGGTAGTTTGTGCCCGTAGGGCCATTCGCAGCGGGGCGACCCCGCCCGAGCCGGCCGGCGGCTTACGGCTCCAGCCACCCGCGCAGCTCCGCTTCCGACACCAGCTCGAACCGCAGCTCTTCCAGGAACTCCTCATACTGCGACAAGTCCATGTCCCGCGTCTGCTCAAATATGAAATCCAACGTCTCCTTCACTTTTTCCCTTATACCCATAACTATATCCTTTTAAAAATTTCCTTTCCTCGTAGAGACGCGATTCATCGCGTCTCATTATCCATGGTAGTTTGCGCCCGTAGGGCCATTCGGTGCAGGCCGAGCCGGCCGCTTCTTCTTTATCATACGCAGCTTCACCGCCAGCGCCTTCAGTTCCGCAGCGCTTAGCTCCCCGAACGCCCTGCCCGCAATGCGCGCGTTCGCGCAATACGCGTTCACCCTTGTCCAGTCGCCCGTGTCCACGCCAATCTCCTGCAACAGTTTCAGACATATCCGCCGCCGCTTGCGCAGCTCCACGCGCCTGTCGTTCGCCACTATGCCGTCCAGCATGCGCACCATGCGGTCGTATTCGTCCGCTGTCATCAGGTGCAGGTGGGTAGTGCGGCCGTTCGTGAACTGCAGCACTATCTCCTCCTTCTCCGCCCCTGGCATATCCCGCAACAACGCCCAAAAACGCCTGTAGTCACCTTTACCAACCATTGTTGCCATTTTTTGTCAATACTCCTTCAAACCCTTCAGGCTCGACGCACCGATAAGCACCTTCAGCCCGCACGAACTCGCCACGTCCAACTCCAGCTTCGCGCCTTTGCTCAGCTCCCAGCCCTCGAGCATGAATATCGCGTCGCACTCCAACAGCAGGCCTATGTCCCGCCGCATGTGCTCACGCCAGTGCGCCGAGGCCGGAAGGCCGTTCTTCATCGGGTTCACCGCCTTCAAACCGTGCAACCCCAGCAGCTGCTCCGCCCGGCCGAACGCCGCACGCCGTTCCTCCAAGTCATGGTGCTCAATCGCACCGCTTATGTACACCCTCTTAATCATCGCAATATCATTTTTATCGTTAAACATAATTTTAAATCCCTCCGTCGGCCTTGCGCGCTTGCGCCTTCCGGTGCCGCGCGTCGCGGCCGATTCATCGCGTCTAAAATCGATGCGAAGCGTCTCCTATGGCCGAACTTGCCGTTCCCGGGGCTGCAGGCCCTGCGGAACCACTTCGGGGCAGGCCGTGCCTGCTGGCCGGTCAATCCTTTGCCCAATACTCCTCGGCGCGCTCCGCCCATATCGTGTAATAGCCCTTCGACCCGAAAAACCTGCCCTTCGACATCGCGCGGTAACCTTCCACCCATATCTTCAGCGACGCGTCAAACATCACACGCCCCGCCGTCCGTCCCTTCGGCCGCGTGCCGTCGGCCTGGCTTATTATCACTATCAGCTTGTTCCTGTGCCGGCGCTTGAAGGCCAGGTAGTCCTCGAAGCTCATACCGGTATATTGGTAAGAGTCTATCACCACCGTGTCGGGACTTTTTTTCCTTGACAGACGTTTGTCAAGCTCCTCCATGTTCTCGTTGTCCAGCAGCACCAACCGCCGGGCCACGTCCTGCATACCGGCACGTATAAAGGCATTCTTCATCGAAATGCTCGCGCCCTCCTCCAAACTGTCGTAAGCCACCTTCCCGAAACGGCATAACTCCTTGCATAGCTGCAACACGAAACTCGTCTTGCCGCTTCCGCTCCTGCCCCACACGAACCATACACCGTTACGCTCCGGCTCACCGAAGGCCTCACGCCACTCCGCGCTCAGTTCGTACACCGGCTTCTTCATCGCCAGCAGCTCGTTCACGCTTATCGCTCTTTTCATTCCGTTTTAATGCTTTTTGAACACCGTTCAAACGACTGTTCAAACACCCATTCGTTTCACCCTGTGCACGCCTTTCTTCACCCTCCGCAGGTCGAAGTCATACTGCTCCGCGTCTCTCACCACCTCCGCTATCTTGCGCCGGTCCGACAGACCGTTTGCTACGCATATCGCATACACGTCGTTCGCACTCGTGCGCTCCAACTCGAAAAACTTCCTCCCTATCCTCGAGTGTATCTCGTTGTAGCCTTTCTTGTCGTATCTCAAACCCATTTTCATTCTCCGCTTGATATAAGAGGTCGAGAAGAATACTATGCCGCAGCGGTCTTCTAATCTGTTGTACAGGTCTATGAAATAATGAAACACACGCTCGGTCAGTTTGTCGGCCTCGTCAAACAGCAGCACGGGACTATCCGTCTGTATCAGCTGGTCCGTCACGCTGTCAAGCATGTCTCTTATCGTCATGCCGTCTGTCCTTATGCCTGCCTTTCTTGCTATGTCTCTTATGAAGTCGCTGCGTTTCATGTCCTCTGAGCAGAGTATGTAGTATGCGCCGCTGTGCTCGTGCTCATACTGCCGCGCGGCCGTCGTCTTGCCGCAACCGGCTTCGCCTACCACCCACGTCACGTTTTTCCACTCCTGTGCGTCGCTCATCACGTAAGCCATCTCCTTTGCGGCCGCCGTCTCCACAGTCTGCCAGCCGCCCGCCGTGGGAGTGCCTACCTGCGCGGCTATCTTGCGCCACATGTCGTCGCTTATGTTTTCCCATTTGCCGCCCAATATCGAGCTTACCGTGCCCGCGCTGGTGCCGTCCAGGCTCGCGGCGGCCTTGTTCTGACTCGGATATTTCATCACGTAAAGCCGCAAGGCTTCGCGTATCGATTCTTTCTGTTTTTCGTTCATGTCTTTTTGTTTTTTAAAGTTTCGACGCTATCTTCTTTTCCGAAGGCAGCGGTATTGTCTTCTCGTCTAATACGTCAATCCAGTCCGCCAGGCTCGCGGTCTTCGTGTGCCGGCCTAACTGGTACTGCTCTGCCGGCTCGGAGTAACGCTCCAGGCGGCGTTCTATCTGCCGTTGCACGTCCGCGCCCGCACCTTTCAGTTTCGGGCTTCGCAGACCTTGCTGCTCCGCGTCCATACCGTGCTCGGCGGCTATCATGCGCCCCGCCACGGTACGTTCTATGCGGTCCTGCAGGTTGGCTTCCTGCTCCTGCCTTATGAACCGCGCGTCGTCTGTGCCTCGCTGGTCTTGCAACGCACGGTGTATCACGATATAAGGCTCTGCGGTGCGTTCGAAACGCAGCGTGCCGTCCGTCCCTTTCGTGTATAGCCTTATGCTCGCGAAGTCGTAGGGGTCGTAGGCTACAATGAAACGCTCGTAGGTGTGCTTCCGCCGCCATTCGTGGTCGGGCACGCCGGGCGACGAGAATACCTCGTATTGACGCTTCTTGCCTTTTATCGTAACCTGGAGGCCCTGGTCCGTGAACGTGGCCGGACGTTTCGCAAACACCCAGAACATGTCTACCATGTCGTGCGCCGTCACTTCCTGCGTCTCCTCGTTCACACTCTTCTCATACATGTCTATACGCCGTTCGCCCGTCGCGGGGTGAAGGCCTTCGTTCCACTCCTTCCGCGCCGCAGCGTAGGCGTCTTTCAGTTCTTCCAGCGTGTACAGGCTCTCCTTGTTGGCTTCGATGAACTCAAGGTTCGGCCGGCTCGACGCTTTCTTTGCCGTCACGTTCTGACCCGTGAAACGCCAGTCCTTGTGCAGCACCTGCGCCTGGAACCGGCCGAACACGCTCTCTATCGTCTTCGACTCGCCGTTGTATGGCTGCGTCGGCCTGTGAACCCTGCATATCTTCCCTATGAAACCGTCCGTGTCTAACTTCTTGTGCCCGCCCTGGTTGTCATACACTATCTCCCAGGGCTTGTGGCCGCTCCGCTGTATCGCCATGCGGTAAGCGTGGTACTGTGCTTCATAGTCTTCCGTGTCGCTAATGCAGTAGCCCAACAACACCTCGCTCATCGCGTCTATCACTTCATACACCTGCGTCGTCCTCACCTTGCCTTGCTCGTCTCTGTAATAGAGGTTTAGCTTCGTGCCGTCGCCGTACCACAGCGTGTCTCTATGCTCAGGCAACGCCGTCTTGTGCTTGCGACCGTAACGCTGCCGCGCGGCCTGCTCGCCATAAACCGCGTCATACCACAGCGGCTCTACCGCGGGACTGTTCAACAGTTTCTTCATGCCGCTCAAACTCCGCACCGGCTTCCAACCGCGTTCCTTCGCCTTTTCGTTTGCCTTCGCGAATATCTGCGCGTCCGTGTACACCGGCACACGGCTGCGTTTCAACGCTACTATCACCTTCAGAAAATCGGGCGTTACCTTTAAGGCGGACGAGTTACCTAACTTGCCGCTCAACACGCTCGCGTAACCTTCCGATTTCCACGCTTTCAAGCGTGTCTTCAGCCGCGATATCGTGCCGGGAAGGGTATGCCCGTAACTCTCACGCATTCGCTCCGAACTGTCTAATATCAAGTCCCACACGCCGCTCACAGGCGCGTTCAGCGAGTTCCTTATCGCACGCCGCCGGGCTGCCATTTTCTGGAGCTCCCCCAACACCGAGGCGTTAACCGTGTATTCCTCTATCATCTTATCCGTCAGGTGACGCTCCTTGCCGTCCTTGTCCGCATAGGTGTACGCCTCGTAAAACTCACGCGCCGCAGCGTCTAACTTCACGCTCTCTTTCATCATCGCTTCCCTCATCCTTTCCTCGGGGTCGCCCTGCAAGGCCACGAAACGACGCCTGTACTTCTCCGGAATACTGCTCCACACGTAAAGCGCATAGTTGCCTTCGCCCTTGCCCTGACGTGCGCACACAATGTTGTTGCGGTACACGTTCTGGTACAGGGTATCCGCCTTTATCACAGGATTATCCCCGCCTGTCAGCTCGGCATACGTCACGCACAATACCTTGTTGTAGTACTCCATCGTCCGCGTCTCCCCAACTATTTCAACGCATTCGCAAAAGCCTGGATTTCCTCTATGTCCCGCAGCGACACATTCTCGTAATGCCCTGCACGCTCACCCTTGAATAGCACGTCGCCCGTGCCGGCCTTCTTGTCAAGCTCTATCAACGCTCCGTTAGGGAAGTATTGGCGCATATAGTTATCCGCGTCAAACAGTGTCTCTATTTCAGGATTGACTACCATCACAATGCCTCCTCGAGACATTGCCAGCTTCCTGATACGCTTGGCAGTATCCGAATTGCCTCGCTTCTCGTCAAAGCGGATGGCGTTGAGCACCGTGCGCTCCGTTACACCCAATGACTTCATAATAAACTCACGGTCTTCCTTCATGATGTGGATGTACCGCTTCTTCTCTTGATTTAAAATCTCATTCATATCTCACTTAATTTTAGAAGTTTCACTTAAATGTTCCGGATATTCTCACGAACCTCCGGATTTTTGCTACTTTTGTAGCGTACTAAAAAACAATTTGTTATGACTGAAAATGATTTGAAACGCCTCATGGCCCAACAGTATCTTCTTTACAAGAAACTTATTGAGGTAGAAGACAAGCTCAAAGGGAGGCATTGCTCGCATTCCGACATACTCCTGATCAAGGACTTCAAAGAAGAAGTTGACAAGATTGTGGATACCATTGACAAACATGGCCTCACTTTGTGACGTATTCCCCTCGCCATCCTTCTTCCGGGTAGCGGTAGACTTTTTTGTACAATAGAATGCCAAACAACCGGCATTCTATTGTCGTTCCTGTTACATACTTACTCTCATTCGTATCAATTCTGACGGTAACCTTTATCATAATTCTTGTATTTTGATTAAACTTTAGTGGGGCGAGGGGAATCGAACCCCGGACATGCGTCGCACCCGCCGCCCCTTGCCGGTCTTTCCCGGCTGCCAGCGGTTCTCCTACGAACTATAATTGCCCCCTTGTAGAGACGCGATTCATCGCGTCTCATTTGTCCCCCGGGGCCACCCGACCGTCTCTTAACGCTTTCCGGTCTGTCACGCTCCAGGATTATCCGACAATCTATTTGCCTTGTTCTTCTATTATTGAAAGGACAACCTTTCTATCTTCATCCCAAAGCGGAAACCCTAATTCGATGGTCCGTTTGACCACTTCCACCTCACCGGCCATTCTTACCGCTTGATTGCGAAATTCTGTATCATCATACGTATGCGCCTTGCCAATCAGAAAGTCGGTCAGGTCGTCGATAACCTTCTTTTGCCGTTCACATTTCATCTCATAATTCAACACCCGCACATGAACATCGCGGATAATTTTGCTATCACCATGCTTCTTAAAGTCTTTGCAAAACTCATCTTTGTTTAAAGAGGTGTTCAGATAAACAGCATTGATGTAATCAAACTCCTCAGCTGTCGGATTTATTCCCGTCCGTTCCGTAAATTCTTGCTGTGTCATGATTTTTTTACTTATTCTATCCGTTAATACTCCATTATAACAGGTTTCAAACTGCACCCGTAGCAGTTCAGGCCGCCACGCCCCGCATGTCGGCATTCACGCCGACATGCCGTTGGTCTCCGGCACCAGCCGGCCGTCCGTCTCTGTATAACTGAAACTCACGCCGTCCGCAATCAGCACCAGGGCAACCTTGTGCTTCACGCTCTGCGTTTTCCAACTTTTAATCTTCTCCATTTTCTTTATGTCGTTATAATCATTAATCTCGCGCCTTTTTCGTATCTTTATCCGCGCGTTCTCATTTGAACACGTTGCAAAGCTACAAAACATTTCACCACCATGCAAGCAAAAGAGCGAAATATTTCACCAATCAAACAAAGAATTTTGTCGTTCGCCGCTACCTTAGGTATCAGCAAACGGGATTTTTACGCAAGAATAGGGGTCTCAAGAGGTACTTTAGAGAGCAAAACAGGTATAACAGAAGATGTGATTACAAAATTTTTCGCCGCATACCCGTCGGTAAGCGTTGAATGGCTTATGACCGGAGAGGGAAATATGTTCAAACAAAAAGCTGCCGCCCTTCAAAGGGAAACAGAACCTGCACAGACGACCGGCAGCGAAAACAGCAAACAAAGAGAGGCTATCCCCCTTGCCGAGGCAAAAGGACAAAGCAACATAAAACCTATTCCGCTCGTCACCGAAACGGCTGCAGCCGGATTCGGCAACGAACACTTCTCGATAGAAGAAAAAGACGTGAAGGAGTATTACATCATACCCAAATTCAGATACTCGCACGTCGACTTTATGATTGAGGTCTCCGGGCTTTCCATGTACCCGCACCTCTGCCCGGGCGACGTGATTGCATGTTCTATATTATACGACCGCGCGTTCCTGCAGTGGAACAAATGTCACGTTATCGCCACCCGAGAACAGGGCATTCTCGTCAAACGTCTCATGCCCTCACAGCACAAGAACTGCTTCACCGCCGTCTCCGACAACAAGGAATACCCGCCCTTCGACATTCCGCTCGATGAAATAACCGGCATAGCACTCGTCGTCGGCTCCGTCCGACTCGAATAACAAACAAACGGCTTCACGCACGGCCGACAAAATACAATAGTACACCATTATTTATTATCTTTTGACATTCCGCGACAAGCGGATTCAGCCCCGCGGCAACCACGCTGCGGGGCTTTCGTTATCCACTCCGTTCATCGCCACCCATGCCCGCATACATATTATATATTGTAGAGACGCGATTCATCGCGTCTCCCGTTTGCGCGGCCTTGCGCGCTTGCGCCTTCGGTGCCGTGCGTCGCGGCCGATTCATCGCGTCTCCCATGGCCGAACCTGCGCGCTTGCGCCATTCGCAGCGGAGCGTCTCCGCCGATTCATCGCGTCTCCCATGGCCGAACCTGCGCGCTTGCGCCATTCGGTGCCACGCGGCGTGGCCGATTCATCGCGTCTCCCATGGCCGAACCTGCGCGCTTGCGCCTTCGGTGCCGTGCGTCGCGGCCGATTCTTCCGTCTCATGCACCTGCGCCACCTCGCAATATATATTATAAGCACCCCCAACCATGCCACCCGCGCGCACCGCCACCCGCGCGCATTGCCACCCGCGCGCACCGCAAAACGCGTCGCGCACACCTAATATTATATATACCACAAACCTGTATTCCGACAAAATATTGACAAACAGCGTGTTATCTTTTTTAACAAACTGCCGCGACAATCCATTATGGGGTATTATCCCCCCCCTAAAACGCCAAAAAACGGCACAAACCCCGTTTTTTTGGGAAACATGCAGGGTTTAATCCTATGCTTCTCATGTTAAAAGTGTCAACCTAAATGTCAAGCTAAACTGAACGTTTCGTTTTTCCATGTCAACCTAACTGTCAACCTAACTGTCAACCTAAACCCAAAAATCGTCCGTTTTCAGCTATAAAAACCAAGGCGTAAAAACGCCCGTTTTTGACGTGTCAAAATCCCGGCAAAAAACCTCTTTGAACACCCTTAAACCCGAAACGGTCATTAGAAAAAAAACACAGGAAAAGCCTCCAAGCAAAGCCGGCAAAGCCACCCAATAAAGCCCGCAAAACCACACTATAAAGCCCGCTAAGCCGCGTTAGGAAAGCCCGCAGAGCCGCATTAGGAAAGCCCGCGAAACCGCATTAGAACCGCACGCAAAGCCGCATTAGAACCGCCACAGAGCCCGCAATAGAACCGCCAGCAGAGCCACATTAGAGCCGCACGCAAAGCCGCATTAGAGCCGCCACAAAGCCCGCAATAGAACCGCCAGCAGAGCCACATTAGAGCCGCACGCAAAGCCGCATTAGAGCCGCCCTCACAACCGCATTAGAAAGCCCATAACTGTATAGGAAAAAGTACAGAAAGGCCAAGGAATTGCCACCCGTCTGCCCGACCATAAAAAACATAATACCCTACAGTTTCCACCGCAAGGTATTTTTATGCCGCAAAGTATAGCCGCCCTGACTACAATAGAGCCGCACCATGTAAACCTCCCCAGGCTTCAATGTAAAACTACACGCATTTACAACCAACCATTGCCTCCTTCCATGTAAACCAAATGTAAAGCAAATGTAACGTTTCGTTTTTCCAACCTTTGTAACCTACAATCGTTTAAACCACTGAATATCAAACATTCTTACTTTTTCTTCCACACCCACTTTTTATACGTTTCGTTTTACCCCCCTTATATGTGCCTTGTATTTTTTATTTGCTCCCATGTGGGGTTTACGCGCTGAAAATCAGTTTTCATTTTTTTCTATGGAAAATTTCGCTTTTTGCGCTACTGTTTTTTCCGCAATTATTGTCTGCCTCCGTTCAAGCGAACCGCCATTCGGCTTAACACTATCTTTCCTAAAACTTATTAAATATTTCGCTTTCCTGCATTCGTTCGTTTTACTGTCATTCAATATCTTTGTAAACAAAAACATACCTTTCTACAAAATAAACACACAATGAAAAAGATTCTGTTACTCACTATCGCGCTGGCCTGGCTATTCTCTCATAACGCCTACGGCTGGGGCAACGAAGGGCACGACGCAGTGGCTTACATAGCAGAGTGCAACCTTAACAAAAAGGCCAAGAAAACAATCGAGAAATACCTCGGCAACCACTCCATTGTGTATTACGCGTCGTGGATGGATTATTACCGCGACACGCCGCCATACAAGCACACTACCGTATGGCACATGGCACGTGTGGACAAGAACCTTTATTACACCGACGCGGTAAAAAGTCCTAAGGGAGACGCCGTGTCGGCCTTGGAAGAGTCAATCGAGATGTTGAAAAACTATAAGAACCTCGACGACTCCACCGTGGCAGTAAGGCTGAAATACATCATACATATCGTGGGCGACATGCACTGCCCCGTACATGTGGATTATACAGGCTTGAACATCTGGTTCAACGTTAAGTTTTTCGGCAAGAAGACTACTTACCACGCCTTGTGGGATTCACGCCTAATCAATGAGAAACATCGCTGGCATTACACCGAATGGCAACAGCAGCTCGACCGTTGCAGCAAAGAAGAAAAAGCAAAGATTGCCGCCGGAACACCGCGCGAATGGTTTCACGAAACGGCCGTTGACTGCCGTTACCTTTACGACATAGTAAAACCCGACGATGAACTCGGGCCCGACTACCTGAACGCCAACATCGAGCTGGCCGAAAAACAAATACTAAAAGCCGGCTACCGCCTGGCTCGGGTACTCAACGAGTTGTTCGGATAGAAACACGGCCCCGAACATTACCACCTCTGCACTAAATTCAACTTCATAACATAAATCAAGCCTGACATATTAGTATATATGTCAGGCTTGATTATTAACGTTGCGGGAACTACCCGCATGCACGGCAAAAAGGCGGACCGTCCTACTTATCGGCCGTGAAAGCGAACCAATCCAAGTCCACAGTACCCTTGAAACCTTCCGAAGCACGAAGCACGAAATACACACGGCGCGTTCCCGTTATCGGAGAAACCTTTGCTTTCACAGTTTTCAGCTTATCACCGGCCGGCACATCTATAATGCCCGCCAACTTGCCGTCGCAATCGTCCAGGCGAAGCTCAATCTTTGCGCCGCCAGTCCCGTTTTCCGAAACATTTATCCTTACCGTTTTTGCCGGCAACCGGCCAAAATCGACATTCGCGAAACCCAAGTACGAACCATTGCCGGCACATAACGACATGGCTGCTTCACGGTCTTCATCCAGGCCGGAATACGCTCCGCGCAAGTAATCAAAATGCTCCGCTGAAGTCTTCGAATAAGCGTCCTTTGCAATGCAAGCCGTATCGAGAAGCGAATTTGCGGCAGCAGAAACGGCCGTGGAATTCCCGAACGGCTGGTTTAAGAAACTCTTCAAGTTGCCGTCCTTGTCTTTTTCGGTTGGCGAAATCCAGTCCTCGGCCGATTTCGTAAGCCATGCCGACGAAGTCACGCCACGTGAGTTGCGGTTGTTGAAAGCATGGAAAGCATTTTTCCCAATCCAGGAAGCAAGCTCCGGATGGCGCATTTCAACTATGTACCGCCGCAGGTAACGCATTAGTATTCCCTTGAAGCCGCAAAGATCTCCGTCCACAGTCTGGCATACTTTGACAATTCCGTTCTCATCACAGAGTTCGCGTCGCGTGCAAGCCACTATCTTCTCGGCGTCACGCTTGTATTTTTCATCGCCATAGCGATTGTAAAGCATTATTGCCGCGCCGAGCATTGTTCCCTGGTTGTATGTCGACACCCAACGGTTGTATTTCTCCGGTTTGTCGGTAGAATCGTTCCAGGTAAAGCAGTCGAGCACCTGTCCTGTGCTTTCTACAAAAAGGTATGTGCGTTGTTTTTCGTAAAGGTCGCGCGCTATTCCGAAATATTTCTCTCTTTCTTCGCCGCTGTCAAGGCTGCGGGCGATATAACAGGCCGCCACTTCGGCCGGGCCATGGATACAGGAGTTCGTTCCGTTGGGATGTCCCGACTTCATTGCCCAGCGCAACATTCCCCAACGGTTATATGCACGCTTGTACACCGCGTCGAAATTCTTTTTTGCGAGACGGCGGTACTTGTCTAAGCCGGTAAGGTGGTATGCCCTCGCAGAAGCAATTACCATCCACATCACATCGTCGTTGAAGTCGTGCCCCACCCATTTGTATCGGTCGGTGTAAACCAGTTTGAGCCAGTCGTCGCCCACGTTCTCGTAAAAATAGTTGAACACCTTTGTAAAAACGTCGAGGTATTCCTTGTTCCCGGTCGTTTCATAGGCGTCGAGCATTGTTTCGAGCATTTCCGCGTCGCCCCACCAGCCACCGTCGCCGAACGACATCGTATTTTCGCCGCGTTCTTTGAGGTGATGGGCGAGCCAGGCGGCCGTCATCTCGTTGCGCACGGCCGGTGTAAAGCATTCCACGGCTTCAGTTTCCTTTAATAGCCACTGCGCGGGTTCTCCGTCGTACAATATCCGGGGCTGCGCGCCGTCGTCGTTGTCCTCTGCACCAACGAGGCAGGCGCCGCTTCCTTCAAGACGCATTATATATATGTTCTCCTGGCCGGCCTCTTGCTCAGGCTTCCACCTTAGAGCCTTTTCGTTGCCCGCGAGCTGCACAAGGCTGTCGCCGTAAGCGAGGTATTTGCCTGTGTATATGTTCTTGAACGAGAATGTTCCGTCGCCGTTTTTCTCCGCACGCCACTGTTGCGCCGGCACATCGGTATTTGTCCACAACACAACGGGCGCGTAGTCTTCCATAGAGGAATTCATGACGAACAATGCCTTAGACTTATCGCCTGCGGGCGAGATGACATAAGTTTTCCCGGACTTCAGAGCGCCCATTACGGGAATCGCCGCCCCAAACGCCGATATTACGATGAGCAACGCCACGAAGCGCCCCGCGGCGGCAAATCTTTTATATACGTATCCCATTGTTTTCCGTTTTTTCGCCAGCATGCATTAAAGCGAAAGCTCCAGTTCAACCGGGCAATGGTCAGAACCGAAAATCTCATTGTGTATCGACGCGCCCGCGAGCTTGTCGCGCAAACCTGCCGAGACAAGGAAATAATCTATGCGCCAACCTGCGTTCTTCTCCCGCGCATGAAAACGATAGCTCCACCAGGAATACGCCCCGGCAAGGTCGGGATAAAAGAACCTGAACGTATCGGTAAAACCGCTTTCGAGCAGCAGGGTGAACTTGCCGCGTTCCTCGTCGGTAAAACCGGCATTGCGTCGGTTTGTCGAAGGATTCTTCAGATCTATCTCGTTGTGCGCCACGTTCATGTCGCCGCAAACCACTACGGGCTTGGTTTGCGCAAGCTCGAGCAGGTATTTGCGGAAAGCGTCGTCCCACGTCATGCGGTAGTCGAGCCGCGCCAGACCGTCCTGCGAGTTGGGAGTATATACGTTTACAAGATAAAACGCCTCGGTTTCCAACGTGATAACCCGCCCTTCGCTGTCGTGTTCGCTTATTCCCAATCCGTAGCTTACCGAAAGCGGTTTGCGGCGCGCGAATACCGCCGTGCCCGAATATCCTTTCTTTTCGGCATAGTTCCAATACGACTCATATCCGTCGAAAGCTATATCTATCTGGCCGTCCTGCAGTTTGGTTTCCTGCAGGCAGAAAAAATCGGCGTCCAACTTCGAAAAGGCGTCCTTGAATCCTTTTCCCACACAAGCCCGTAGGCCGTTTACATTCCATGAAATCAACTTCATATTAACCGTGCGTTTTTTTGTCATCACATATATCTGCAAAAATAAATAAAATACGGCAAACCTACGGCCCTGCTGCCGGCATGAGAAACAGGCTCAGGCAAACGGCACGGAAAATGGCCGAAACATGAGAACACGGATGGTTTATCTTCGCCGCAACGAAGCATGAAAGCAAAAGCCGCTCGATACATCGCGAAACCCGCATGGCAAGCGGCCAAAAATATGTCTGACCTATTTTAAAATATCTCAGACATATTTTGAAATACAAGGCACATATTTTTTATTTTCCGGGGAACGCATTTTTCACACCTCGTGAAAGGTGGAATTTCCAATGGTTAATCTTCGCCTATACGGCACGCATAAGTCATGGCGCGCCACCTGTACGACAACATCCGGCGGAGAGGCACGAAACTGCAATAAAAAACCGCCCGTAACGCCAAAACTTAACAACGCACGTAGGCAAGAACATTAAAATTTACTACCTTTGTGCAAATTATGCATTTCCCCCAATGAACAAACATACTATCCTATCAATATTCCTGCTTGCGGCCAGCGGAGCAGCCGCCCAACCGCAAGCCAGATTCGACGCCACGAGCCTCGACCTCGGCACTGTGCTTTGGAACAAGGAGCGCATGGCTACATTTACCGTAACCAACTCCGGAAACAAATCGTTAGTGATAAACAACGTGGAGACTTCGTGCGGCTGCACAGAAGCCACATGGACCAAATCGCCAATAAAAGCCGGAAAGACAGGCACAATATCCGTGGCATACACCGCCGACATGCTCGGACACTTCAACAAACAGCTGGCCGTGTACACTAATGCCGACCCGCGCCCCGTGTACCTTTCGTTAAAAGGCGTAGTATCGACCGACGCACCGGAGTACGACGGGGAATACTTATATAAAATGGGCAACATAGGCGTAAACGTTAACGAAATGATTTTCGACAACGTAAACCTTGGCGACCAGCCGCAACTGATAATAGAAGTGTTCAACGGCGGGAGCGACAACTACAAACCCGAACTAATGCACCTGCCCAACTACCTTACGGCACAGGCGGTGCCCGAAGAACTCAGCCCCGGAAAAGGCGGCAAGATAGTCGTTACGCTCGACAGCCGCAAACTGCGCGAAATGGGACTCACGCAAACATCCGTTTACCTTAGCCGTTATCCGGGCGACAAGGTATGCAAAGACACCGAGATAGAAGTGTCGGCCGTGCTGCTGCCCTCGTTCGAAAACCTGACCGAAGCACAACTGGCCGCCGCACCCGCAATAGAGCTAAGTACCGAAAAACTCGTGCTCGAAAACCCCGGAAAAAAGAAAAAAACAAAAGGAAACATAACAATAACCAACACAGGCAAATCGACACTCAACATAAAGTCGCTGCAAGTGTTCAACTCCGCACTCAACGTTGACGTGAAACGCAAAATCGCCCCCGGAGAAAGCACAAAACTCAACATAGCCGTAATAATGCGCTACCTGAAACGCTCAAAACGAGCCCTGAGGGTACTAATGATTACAAACGACCCGAAACGCCCAAAAATAGACATAGACGTAACTATCGGCAAGTAAGCCTGCAATACCGAAAAAACAAATCTAATTAACCAAACAATAATCCCTTATGAGACATTTTGCACTAACCGTACTTGCCGCCGTATTTTCGGCATGTACCATCATGGCACAAAACTACACACTCTCCACGCCCAACACTACGCTTATAGTAGCCAATGACAACGGGACGCCCAAGTTTGTGTATTACGGGCCGAAAATCAATCCTGCCACATCTGTTGAAAGCATGAGGGCAGCTGGTATGACATTCGACTGCCACTCCTACCCTGCGTTCGGCATATGGTCGGAAAACGAAAAAGCTATCGCGGTAACACAGCCCGACGGCTCGATGACGCTCGACCTGGAGGTTGAAAGCGTAAAGGAAACCTCGGACGCCGACGGCTCGATTATTCAGATAAACATGAAAGACAGGGTGTATCCCTTCGTTATACGCCAATACTTCAAGGCTTACAACGGTACGGACGTGATTTCCACATGGACAGAACTCGTGAACAACGCAAAGAAAACCGTTGCGCTCGAGCTGTTTGCCTCGGCAAACATCCCGGTAATCCGCTCCGACAACTACGTTACGCATTTCCACGGAGCCTGGGGCGCAGAATCGTTTGTCGAAGAAGGCAAACTGCAGAACGGCCAGCTCGTAATTGCCAACAAGCAAGGTGTGCGCAACGCGGCACTCGACAATCCATCGCTAATGCTTTCCGTTGGCGGCCCCGCAACAGAGAACAGCGGCACCGTATTCGGCGGCGTACTGGCATGGAGCGGAAACTACAAAATAAAAGTGCACGCCCAGAACAACAGCCTCGAGATATTCGCCGGCATTAACGAAGAGACATCGCGCTACATGCTCGACGGCGGAAAAACGTTTACCACGCCCGAGTTCGCAATGACCTACTCAACCGAAGGCAAAGGCGGCGTAAGCCGCGCCATTCACCGCTGGGCACGCAAATACGCCCTGTGGAACGGCGACCGCGAGCGCATGGTGCTCCTCAACAGCTGGGAAGGTGTGTACATGAACATCACGCAGGACGTTATGGACCAGATGATGGGCGACATTGCAGCGCTGGGCGGCGAGTTGTTCGTAATGGACGACGGCTGGTTCGGCGATAAATATCCGCGCGACACCGACCACACCAGCCTCGGCGACTGGATGGTTAACAAGAAAAAACTCCCGCTGGGAATAAAAGGTCTTACCGACGCAGCCAAGAAACACGGCATAAAGTTCGGAATTTGGATTGAGCCTGAAATGGTAAACACCAAGAGTGAGCTGTTCGAAAAACATCCCGACTGGGCGCTCAGCAGCCCCAACCGCCCGCTTAGCCAGGGACGCGGCGGCACACAGATGGTGCTCGACCTTACAAACCCCGATGTGCAGGACTTTGTGTTCTCGGTATTCGACAACATCGTAACGGAGAACCCCGAAGTGGCTTACATCAAATGGGACGCAAACGCCGACATAATGAACTACGGCTCGCACTACCTTCCCGCCGACAAACAGTCGCAAATATACATCGACTACCAGCTCGGCATGCGTAACGTGCTGAAACGACTGCGCGAGAAACATCCCGACGTGGTTGTACAGGCTTGTGCCAGCGGCGGCGGACGTATCAACTACGGCTACCTGCCCTACTTTGACGAATTCTGGACCTCGGATGACACCGACGCTTACCAACGCCTGTTCATGCAATGGGGAACATCGCACTTCTATCCCTCGCTCGCAATGGCCGCGCACGTGAGTGCAGCTCCCAACCACCAGACGGGACGCACAGTGCCGTTCAAATTCCGCTTTGACGTGGCAATGCAGGGACGCCTCGGCATGGAAATACAACCCAAGAACATGAACGACGCCGAAAAGGAATTTGCAAAACGAGCCATAGCCGCTTATAAGGAAGTGCGCCCCGTTGTGCAGTTCGGCGACCTCTACCGCCTGAACTCGCCTTACGACACCGACGACGTTACGTCGCTCATGTATGCTTCGGAAGACAAGAGCAAAGCCGTATTCTACGTTTACCGCACACGCAAGTACTGCTCCATACAGAACACTCCGATTATACGCCTCGACGGCGTTGACCCGAACAAGAACTATAAGTTCACCGACCTCACGCCACAAGACCCCAAGCGCCCCAACGCCCTTAACGGCAAGGTGATAAGCGGAAGCGCACTCAAAAACAACGGTATCCGCGTATGGTTGAACGATGATTACTCAAGCGCCGTATTCAAACTCGAAGCGGTGAACTGAGCAAACAAGGGAAACAAGCAAACACGCGGCAGCCAAGCCGCATAATGACATGCCATACCCCGCACTGCATTGTGCAGTGCGGGGTATTTTATTCCCGTTACGGCAAAGCAACAAAGAGAGTCTGTTTTTGTCTGTCACGTAACTCACATAAAAATCAGCACTTAAGACCCCGCAAAAAATATGTCCGACCTATTTTAAAATAGGTCGGACATATTTTGAATTATCTCAGAGAAAATTTTTATTTGCTCTCAACAGCGTTTTATTTTACAATTTCCGAAAACGCATATAAAGGCAGACAAAAACAGAAAAACACATAAGTGCTGCCTTTTCCGAAATCCATGTTGCTCGTCAATATTCATCAAAGCTCAGGAAATCTACCACCCACCCTTCGTCCAAATAATGAAGCAGAGTAGCCCTGCCCTTACGAGTTTCACCTTCCTTGTGGGAGGTCATAACCCGGCCGAAAGGTGACAGTCCTGTAAAACGGCAAATGAAACGGCATACCCCGCGGCCTTCCTTTGCGTAATCGGGCGGACAGAAGACCTCACCAACCTTGTCCACACGATAAAAACCGGCCAACATCCAATATGAAGTGTACCTAACCTTGTCGAGTGCAACAGCGTAAGCATTCTGTTTCGCTTTTTCCACTGTGTCGGTATCATTTTCAGGCGCTTCAATCGCACCGACGCTGTCTGCCGCTGTTTCATCGTCTGTTTGGACAAAAAGAGAGTTTTCAGAAAGCAGCAACGAATCGCTCAATGTAAAGTCATCCCCAAGCCTTGTTATAGGCGGATCGCTTACCATATACGCTTCGCCCGATTCTGTTAGCGAAACGTCGGCAAAATAATGTGTTACATCCTTGTAATACACCTTTGTGCCTTCCCACCACGTGTATTTCTCGAAACGGCGGTGTTCCACAACCTCCTCTACCTTACAATTTATAACCCCAAGCGCGACGAGTGTATCGAGAGCCTCCCGCATTTCAGGACGTATTTCATAATATCCCACATCGAACTTCACCACCTGGCTACTGTCGCGGAACATGGCCTCGCGCTCGATTGCATTGCGGGCGAGGCGTTTGGAAAGCACATTGTCGTTGCACGATACCAGCACAGACAACGCCAACGCGGGCAACAAGAAGAGGAAACATAACTTCAGACTGCGGATTTTACGTTTATTCATTCTCATAACTCTTAGATTTTATATAAAAAATAAGCCGCCGGGACACAGCCCGACGGCTTACACTATTAATCATTATTACTTATTCAGCAAATCGCCGGACTTTTACTTGTCGGCTGCGGTATCTCCCGGATTATCGGCAGGTTTTTCTGTTTCTTTCTCTGCTTTTGCGGCAGAATCTTCAACAGGCTGCCCGGCTGTTTCAGCGCCCGCGGCCTCCTTAGCCTGTTCGGCCGTCTCGTTACCGGCCGGTTCCTTTGCTTTGGCGTCGATGTCCTCTATCGATTTGCGTATGTCTTCGAGTTCTGCCTTCAGGCTTTCCATACGACGCTTCATCTCGTCGAGCAGACTGTTGCCGCTCTTTGAAGCAGCGTTGAGGAAGCCGAGGTTATTTTCGTAAGTCTTTATCTCGTTACGTTTAGCCTCGTATGCGCGGAACAAGCGGTCGCGTTCGCGCAGCATTGCGTCGCCGCCACGTGATATTGCAGCCGTTACTTTAGCCTTGAGGTTTTCCGCACGGTGCGAAATGCGGCGCACATCGAGCTCCTTGCACAAACGGTCTACCTGCTCGCGATAAGCCTTGTAGAGCTTGTCCTTATATTTATAGGGAATGTGGCCGACAGACTGCCATTCGTCCATAAGCGAACGCAACTGCGCCTCGCCTTCCTGCTTGGCGTCGGCCGTTATTGCTTTGAGGCGCTCGACAATGGAACGTTTCTTCTCGAGGTTCTCATTTTCCTCGGCACGCTGTGAAGAAGTTGCCTTATCGCGTGCGGCAAAGAAAGCGTTGCAAGCGTCGGAGAAACGTTTCCAAACAGCGTCGGAATATTTCTTAGGCACTGCTCCTATGGTTTTCCACTCTTTCTGTAAAGCTATGAATATATTAGTGGTTGGATTCCAATCGGTGTTGTCCTTAAGAGACTCGGCCTTTTCGCAAAGTTCCATTTTCTTTGCATAGTTCTCGCTAAGCGCGCTCTTGAGTTCCTTGAAATGCTCGGATTTCTGCTTGAAGAATGCGTCACAGGCCTTGCGGAAGCGTTCGAATATCTTGGCATTCATATTCTTGGGCGTGAAGCCTATCGTTTTCCACTCTGCCTGGATGGCAATTATCTCTTTTGTTACCTTGTCCCAGTCGGCAAACGATTTAAGTTTGTCGAGTTCAAAGCCTTCTACCTTTTCGCAAAGCGCAGTCTTCTTTACGAGGTTCTCTTCTTCGCGGGCCTTGATTTTCTCATAATATTCCTGGTGATGTTTGTTTATCTGCGTAGAAGCCGATTTGAAACGCTCCCAAACAGATTCGCGCAAATCCTTTGCCACCGGTCCTATTTCCCGAAATTCCTGATGAAGTTTCTGAAGCTGGTGGAAAGCGGAAACGGGGTCCGGCTCTTCAAGCAGTTTTTCTGCGGCTTCGCAAAGATGTATCTTTGCCTCATAGTTTTTCTTGAAGTCGTACTCGCGGAACTCGCTGTTAAGTTTCAATAAGTCGTAGAACTGCTCCACATAAAGTTGATAACTCTTCCAAAGATCCGTAGCATTCTCTGCCGGCACTGGGTTTGTTTCACGCCATTCAGCCTGGAGCTTGCGGAATTGTTCGTAATTCTTGTTGGCTTCTTCGGGCGAGGATGACAGTTTCTTTATTTCCTCGAGTATCTGTTGCTTTTTCTGGAGATTTTCCCTCTTCTGCTGTTCAAGAGCTTCGTGCTGCTTGGCCCGTTTTTCTTTGACGAGCGACATCTCAGCCTTGAAACTTTCCTCGTCCGTGTCGGGCTGCGGCATGAAATCATCCTCTGCGCCACCACCGTTCAGGAATGCTTCACGCTCTTTCAGCACCTCTGCATGACGGAAACGGTAATACGCTTTCTTCAGCTGCTCGAGTTCATTTTTATCGACAGGCTTGTCACTCTTGGCCAGTTCTTTTAAACGGTCAATTACTTCAGTCTTGCTTTCCGGCTGTTTCACCTCCGGCTCTGCCTCATTCTGTTCCTGCTGCGAGACATCAGTCTCCGCAGGCTCTTCCTGCGCTTCGGTTACTGGTGCTTCCTGTACTTCTGCAGGCTCTGTGGCTGCCTCTGGTTTTTCAACCGCTTGCGGCTCGCTTTTACGTAGCTCTTCTTGAGAGAGTGTCATATCGTTTTCTGACATATTATCGAATCAATATATTGATTAACGCTACAAATTAAATTATTTTTATTTTAACAACCTAATAAAATTACGGCTTTTTTCAATTTTTATTTTCAAGCGCCACCGTTTTACTCATTGCCGGGCTAAACGGCAAAAAACTGACTGCAAAATATAGCCGCTCGGCTGTTATGGATTTTATCTGAATGAGCCAACTGCGAGTTTGCCGGAAAGTCAAATCCACGTCTTTCTTCGGAACAATAACACGAATGCTATTGTCACTATTATCGAAAGACAGAAAATCAGAGGAAATCCCCACGACAAGTCTTCCATGCCGTTTATAAGGTTCATTCCGAACAAACTTGCTATCAACGTTGGGAACATCAGGATAATGGAAACCGACGTAAGGCTTTTCATCACGCTGCTCATGTTGTTGTTTATTATTGAAGCGTAAGTTTCCATCGTTGAATTCAAAATGTTCGTATATATATTTGTCATTTCCCTCGCCTGGCTCATTTCGATGTTTACATCCTCTATAAGGTCGGCGTCGAGTTCATCGACAGGCAGCTTGAATTTCAGTTTCGACAACAACATTTCGTTTCCTCTTATAGAAGTTGCAAAATACGTAAGGCTGTCCTGTAGCCGCGAAAGCCCTACAAGATCTTCGTTATCGATTTTACGGTCGAGATTCTGTTTTGATTCTTCTATCAGAGTATTTATTTGCTTCAGCCTTTTCAGATACCAAACCGAAGAAGACAGGAACAAACGGAAAACCAAATCCACCGAATCGGTGAAACCAACGTTACGTTTTTGCTGGTAAGCTATGAAATCAATCATCATGTTCGTTTCATAGTTGCAAACCGTAACGCACACTTCCTTGTTTATTATAATTCCGAGAGGAATGGTTGTATGCGGTGTATGCGACCGTACTTCCCTGACATAAGGTATGCGCAGGATTATAAGCACCCACCCTTCGTCGTACTCATAACGCGAGCGCTCGTCTTTGTCTCGCACGTCTTCGATAAAATACTCGGGAACCTTAAGTTCGTCTACCAAAAAAGAAATGTCGTCGTTTGTGGGACATGTTACCTGCGTCCAGCAATTCGGCTGCCAAGTTTCCTCTGTGCGCAGTGTATGGTTAATATTCCAATAAGTTCGCATTAGCTGTACTCCATGATTTTTGGATAGGAGTACCGGCATTGTTTTGCGTAGTCCCCCTATCAGTTAGCGTTCGTTTTCCGCGTGATAGTCGTCCATTTCTAAAGATGAATGATTAATACGAGTGCAAAAGTATGAAAATTTTTGTTCCGAAAGATTCCCGGCGCAAGTTTTTTATGGCCTGCGAGCCACAGGACGGCATTTTTTTCAAGATATGATTCCGAAGCTGCCGCAAAACGGAACGGCACACAATATTATATATATAAGAACATCCCGCCTCAAACGAAGCGGGATGTGCAAGTCTGTATGTTATCAATTTATCAATACGTGTTGTTACTTCAAATGCGCCAGTTCTACCGCACGGTCTATGGCTGCGTTCAAGCCATCAGGATTTTTTCCGCCGGCAGTTGCGAAGTGAGCTGCTCCTCCTCCGCCGCCTTGTATCAGTTTGGCGGCCTCGCGCACAATGCTTCCGGCGTTAAGGTTGCCGTCGGTTATCAGGTCTTTGCTTATCATAAGCGTAATGGTCGGCTTACCTTGGTTTACGCACCCTATAACGCAGAAAAGGCCTTGCTGCACCTCAGCCGCTATCTTGAAGATTACATTCTTCACCACTTCAGGCGGGAAAGGCACCACATGCTTTATGAGTGTGACGCCGCCCTCGTTGTGGGCCGACTTGATAAGCCTGTCTTTCAACTCGTCCTCCTGTTTCCTTACGTAGCTCTCCAGCTGTTTGTGCAGGTCGGCATTTTCCTCAATTGTTTTCTTAATAACCGAAGTAAGGTCTTTTGCGTTGTTGAAGAATGCTTTCAAGCCTTCAATCAGGTCGTCTTTCTTATACATCAGTTCCTCGGCTGCCGCACCCGTTAGGGCTTCTATTCGACGCACTCCCGCCGCTATGGAACTCTCGGAATAGATGTAGAACAAGCCTATGTTGCCAGTGGCCTTTGCATGGCAGCCGCCGCAAAATTCCACGCTGTTGCCGAACTTCACAACCCTAACCTTGTCACCGTATTTCTCACCGAAAAGGGCTATCGCCCCGAGTTTCTTTGCTTCCTCAATAGGTGTGTCGCGGAATTCCTCGAGCGGTATGTTTTCGCGTATCTTTTCGTTGACAAGTTTGTTTACCTTGCGAATCTCCTCGGGCGTCATTTTCTGGAAATGCGAGAAGTCGAAGCGAATGTAGTCGGGTGTTACGAGCGAGCCTTTCTGCTCCACGTGTTTTCCGAGCACTTCGCGCAGCGCAGCGTCGAGCAAGTGAGTTGCAGTATGGTTAGCTTCGCTTCTGCGTCTCATGTCTACGTTCACTTTTGCGGTAAACTCTGCCTCCGGGTGCTTGGGCAAAGTTTTAGTTATGTGTATGGGAAGATTGTTCTCCCTTTTCGTGTCGATTACCTCTATTTTCTCGTATTCGCTTTCAAGCGTACCACGGTCGCCTACCTGTCCACCCATTTCGGCATAGAAAGGCGTTATGTCGAGTACTATTTCATAATAAGTCTGCTTCTTTTGCTGCACGGTGCGGTAGCGCAGGATACGGCTTTTGTGTTCGGTAAAGTCCCATCCCACGAACTGTTCTTCGCCTTCGTTCACTATAATCCAGTCGCCGGTCTCTACCTGTGCAGCATTGCGGGCACGTTCTTTCTGTTTCTGCATTTCCCGGTCGAACCCTTCCTCGTCTACGGTCAAGCCGTTCTCGGAGCAGATTAGTTCCGTAAGGTCGAGCGGGAATCCGAAAGTATCGAAAAGCGTGAAGGCCTTTACTCCGTCGATTTGCGTCTTGCCTTCCTTGCGCGTTTCCTCTATTATTGAATCGAGCAGGTTTATTCCCGTTGCCAATGTGCGCAGGAACGCTTCTTCTTCCTCGCGTATCACACGGGCGATGAGTACTTTTTGCGCTTCGAGTTCGGGATACGAACCTCCCATCTCGTCCACGAGCGTCGGCACGAGCTTGTAAATGAACGCTTCCTTTTGCCCGAGGAATGTGTATGCGTACCTAACGGCACGTCGCAGTATGCGGCGTATCACGTATCCGGCCTTGGCGTTGCCGGGTATCTGCCCGTCGGCTATTGAAAAAGCTATTGCGCGCAGGTGGTCGGCCACTACACGCATTGCCACGTCGGTCTTTTCATCGCTACCGTATGTCTTGCCTGCCAGTTCGCCTATCTTGCGTATTATCGGCTGGAATATGTCGGTGTCGTAATTTGAGTGTTTGCCTTGCAGTGCGCGCACGAGCCTTTCAAATCCCATGCCAGTATCGATAACGTTCATCGACAGCTTTTCCAACGAGCCGTCGGCCTTGCGGTTGAACTGCATGAACACGAGGTTCCATATCTCGATAACCTGCGGGTCGTCCTTGTTGACAAGCTCGCGGCCCGGCACTTTGGCCTTCTCTTCGGGCGTGCGCGAATCGAGATGTATCTCCGAGCACGGCCCGCAAGGCCCGGTGTCTCCCATTTCCCAGAAATTGTCGTGCTTGTTGCCGTTTATTATATGGTCGGCCGGAACGTGTTTTGCCCAATACTTTGCTGCTTCGTCGTCGCGTCCGAGGCCTTCTTCCTCCGAACCTTCGAACACGGTTACGTACAGGTCGCGCGGGTCGAGGTGCAGCACATCCACGAGATACTCCCACGCATAGTCTATTGCGCCTTCCTTGAAATAGTCGCCGAAGCTCCAGTTGCCGAGCATTTCGAACATGGTGTGGTGGTAGGTATCGTGTCCCACCTCTTCAAGGTCGTTGTGCTTGCCGCTCACGCGCAGGCACTTTTGCGAATCGGCGCGGCGGCGCGGTTCGGGGTCGCGTGTGCCGAGTATGATGTCTTTCCATTGGTTCATGCCGGCGTTTGTGAACATAAGCGTGGGGTCGTCCTTTATCACCATGGGGGCGGACGGCACTATGGTGTGCCCTTTCGAGGCAAAGAATTGCTTGAATGATTCTCTTATCTCGTTAGCTGTCATAAAGTTTGATTTTTTAGTATTTGTTTGCAAAGTTACAGCCTTTTCGCTAACTTTGCAATAGTGTACACACCCAAAAATATCAATCTAATGGCGTTGGCAACCAATAAGGAACTTAAACTTTACTATTCCATAGGTGAAGTAGCGAAGATGTTCAACGTAAGCGAGACATTGCTTCGCTTCTGGGAAAAGCAGTTCCCGCAAATTTCTCCCCGCAAGAGCGGGCGCAACATAAGGCAATACAGCAAAGAAGACATCGAGGAAGTGCGCCTTGTATACAACCTTGTCAAGGTGCGCGGCATGAAACTGGCCGCCGCCCGCGAAGCCCTGCGCAAGAACAAGCAGGGCGAGCAGCGCACGTCGGAGGTTGTGGAACGCCTGAAGGCCGTGCGCGAGGAACTCATGAAGATGAAGCATGAGTTCGACCACATGGAATAACACCGGGCCTACATATTTCGGGGCGCATTTACCATGCGCTAATACAGCGTCCGCCATTGTCTACCTTTTCCGGGCATTTCCGGAACGGGTTTTCAGAGGGCGAAAAATATGTGCCTTGTATTTTAAAATATGTCTGACCTATTTCGAAATATGTCGGACATATTTTTTATTTGCTCCCACGTGGGGGTTAAACGCTGAAAATCAGTTTTCATTTTTTGCTTCAAAATACCCCCTTTTCCTGGCATGTCTTTTCGTGCCCGGAATATCTGTTTCCATGCGCCGCACACGAACATTGCGGCAGTTCATACAGCAGCCGCAAAAAGGCGCAAAACCGAATGAAATAAAGACTTTGCCATTACTGCCAAACGGTCCTGCAGGCTTAGCTAAAAATTAACATAATAAATATAATCCAAAAGTTTTTGGCTTTTATTGGAAACTTATTATATTTGCGAAGAATGCGTTTAAGTCCTTGTTATCACAGGAACAGAGCAAAGGGCATAACGCAAAACGTGCATTTAAAAAATGTAATTATTAAAACTAAATACCATGAAATCACCTGCTTTTATTTTCGGGAAATGCAGCCTTATGATTGTTTTGCTTACTGCGGCATTTCTAACGGCATGTTCCGACAAAGTGGACGAGTCTGACATATACACTTTCAAAGGTGAGACTATAACGTCGTATCTCGAGAAAAGCGAAAACTTCACTGATTTTGCTTACATACTGTCGAGAGTGAAACTAAGCAAGCGTTCCGAATCGACAATAGCGCAACTTCTTTCCGCACGCGGCAACTATACGGTGTTCGCTCCCACCAACGACGCCGTGCAACATTACCTGGATTCGGTTTACCAGACCACAGACTACGACATAACCCAGATTCCCGACTCCGTGGCCGACTATATAGCGCGCAACGCTATCATCGACTGTGAGGACCTGAACGCATACCAGACAACCGACTTCAACGTCGGCACACTCGAGCGTACCAACATGGACGACAGGTATATCACCGTGGACTTCGACACGATAAACGGCGGAAACCTGGCTACAATAATAAACAACTCGGCACGCATTGTACTTCCCGACATCGAGGTTTACAACGGATACATACACGGGGTGAACCAGGTGCTGAGCCTGTCGCGCGCCACCGTGCCCGCACTCATCGAATCGGCCGACAACCTGAGGATATTCAACGAGCTGCTGCGCCGCACCGGTTGGGACGACTCGCTCAAACTGTACCGCGACGAGGAATACGAGGAGAACCACGAGGAAATGGGCCCCGACCTCGACGGTAACCTTACCCTGAAAAACCCTGAGCACAGGTATTACGGATATACCGTATTTGTGGAAACCGACAGTATTTTCAACACCAAATGGAGCGTGCCCGAGCCCAACGTTGTGAACGGCATAGTGCAGAACTTCGACGAAATAATCTCGCGCATAACCGAACGCTGCCAGGCCGCCTATCCCTTGGCTACGAATCCCGACATGACCGCCAAGGACAACGCCGTAAACCAGTTCGTTGCCTACCACCTGCTGCCCATGCGCCTTACATGGGACAAGCTCGTGATACATTACATTGAAATGGGCTACGCCTACAACATCCCGTCGAGGCTTTCAATAAACTGCTTCCACTATTACGAGACCATGGGCCCGTACCGCCGCCTGCTTAAGATAACCGAAGGCGCCACCACCGAAGGCAAGCGAATAAACAGGCATTCGGAATACGACACCGACACATACGATGAAATCTTTGTAGACCGCCCGGGAATAAACATCAATTTCAGCAACGGTGAAAACGTAAACAACGCCCTCAACGGCTTCTACTATACAATCGACGACATACTTGTTTACGACGATGGCGTTCCGGGCGTTGTGCTCAACGAGCGCCTGCGCTGGGACTTCAACGAACTTTTTGCCGAAATGGCAACCAACGGATACAGGCGGCCGGCCGACAACACGTGGATTCCGTTCCCGCGCGGATACCTGGCTAACCTCGAAGTGTCCGAAGAAAGCCGTATCGTGTACCTGCCGTATTTCAACACCGCAAGCCAGTCGAACTACCAGGCCGACGAGATAAACGTGCGCGGGCAATACGACCTTACGTTCCTGCTTCCGCCCGTGCCCAACGAAGGTACGTATGAATTGCGAATATGTGCCCCGTCGAACACCGGATTCGGCATGGCACAGATATACTTCGGCACAGACAAGCTGAACCTGCAGCCTGTAGGTCTGCCCATTGACTTGCGAATACCGCCAAGTAACCCGAACATAGGCTGGGAACAGGACACGGAAGACATAGAACACAACAACGAAAACGACAAGATTATGCGCAACCACGGATATATGAAACCGCCGCGACACGACGGTATATGGAACGGCGGAGCCGCGGTTACCGAATCTATGAGAAACACAACATCGTATGCCGCCAACCTGCGTATGCGCAAAATACTGTGGACCGGAAACGTGGAACCGACCAAGAAGTACTATGTGCGCGTAAAGAGCTTGCTAAACAACCCGAACGCATGTTTCCTGCTCGAATACATGGAATGGTGCCCGAAACACATTTACAACGGTCCGGAGCCTGAAGACCAGTGGTAAGACGCCGCAAGAGGCATACGCCGCAACGCAAGCAAAAGGCCGTGCATGCTCATGAGTGCGCACGGCCTTTTTTCACGCTCTTTGCCGCAAGTGACACAGACAATAAAGCCGCAGGAAACCGGTATGGAAAAACGGCACTTTTTTGCGCGGAAAAATGAAAACTGATTTTCAGCCCTTAAACCCCACGTGGGAGCAAATAAAAAATATGTCCGACATATTT
>CDTY01043149.1_pt1 | contig 53847 bp, 48 predicted proteins | sample 557731 | NCBI WGS metagenome assembly CDTY01 (sample SAMEA3182101, study PRJEB8094) | gut metagenome | biome: human; feature: gut; material: Stool; isolation source: human stool | place: Canada | collected 2013-02-12
GGGTCCATGCCGTTGCCCAGGGACTTGTGCATGGCTCTGCCCTCGCCGTCCACGGTCCAGCCGTGGGTGACGCACTCCTTGAAGGGCGCGCCCTGGCCGAAGGCGCCCACGGCGGTCAGCAGCGCGGACTGGAACCAGCCGCGGTACTGGTCCAGGCCCTCCAGATACATGGTGGCGGGCCAGAAGCCCTGGTCCTTCTTCATGGCGGCGAAGTGGGAGGAACCGGAGTCGAACCAGCCGTCCAGGGTATCGGTCTCCTTGGTGAAGCCGGCTTTGGCACCGCAGTGGGGGCAGGCGAAGCCCTCCGGCAGGATCTCCTCCGCCTCCTTGGCGAACCAGGCGTTGGAGCCTTCGGCGGCGAAGAGCTTGGAGATGGCGTCGATGGTCTCATCGGTGCAGATGGGCTTGCCGCAGTCCTTGCAGTAGAACACGGGAATGGGCAGGCCCCACTTGCGCTGGCGGGAGATGCACCAATCGTTGCGCTCTCGGATCATGGACTTCATCCGGTCAATGCCCCAGCCGGGCACCCAGCGCACATCGTCGCACGCGGCGACGGCCTGTTCCTTGAAGGACTCCACGGAGCAGAACCACTGGGGCGTGGCCCGGAAGATGATGGGGCCCTTGCAGCGCCAGCAGTGGGGATAGCTGTGGATGATGTCCTCGCTGGCGAAGAGCATGCCGCTCTCCTTCATGTCCGCCAGGATGACGGGGTTGGACTCATCGGTCTTCATACCGGCGTACTTGCCGGCGTACTCCGTGTGGCGGCCCTGGTCGTCCACGGGAACCACCATCTCCACGCCGTAGCGCTTGCAGGTCTCGTAGTCATCCGCGCCGAAGCCGGGGGCCGTGTGGACGCAGCCGGTGCCGGAGTCCATGGTGACGTAATCCGCCAGCAGCAGGCGGGAGGTCTTGGGCAGGAAGGGGTGGTCCGCCAGCATGTTCTCAAAGAAGGCGCCGGGATGGGTCTCCGCCACCTCCCAGGTGTCGAAGCCGCCCAAGTGCATGACCTTCTCCACCAAAGCCTCGGCCATGATATAGGCCTCGCCGTTGGGGGCCTTCACCACAGCGTAGGACTCGTCGGGATGCAGGGCGATGGCTAGGTTGCCCGGCAGGGTCCAGATGGTGGTGGTCCAGATCACGAAGAACAGCTTGTCATAACCGGAAAGCTTTCCGCAATCGTCGTGCATGGGGAACTTCACATACACAGTGGTGCAAGGGTCGTCCTGATACTCGATCTCCGCCTCCGCCAGGGCGGTCTCGTCGTGGGGGCACCAGTAGACGGGCTTGAAATCCTTGTAGATATAGCCCTTCTTGTACATGGCACCGAACACCTTCACCTCCTCAGCCTCAAAGCCGGGGTTCATGGTGAGGTAGGGGTGCTCCCAGTCGCCGATGACGCCCATGCGCTTGAAGGCGTCCATCTGCACGCCCACATAATGCTGGGCAAAGTCATGGCAGGCGGAGCGGAAGTCCGGAATGCTCATAGCCTTGTGGTTCAGCTTGTTCTGCTTGATGATGGCGGACTCGATGGGCATACCGTGGTTGTCCCAGCCGGGGATATAGGGGGTGTAGTAGCCCCGCATGGCGTAGGATCGGGTGATGATATCCTTGAGGGCCTTGTTCATGGCGGTGCCCATGTGGATGCCGCCGTTGGAAAAGGGCGGGCCGTCGTGGAGATTGAAGAGGGGCTTGCCCTCGTTCTTCTTCAGCAGCTCGTTGTACACGTCCTGCTCCTGCCAGCGCTTGAGCATCTCCGGCTCCCGCTTGGGCAGGCCCGCCCGCATGGGGAAGTCGGTCTTGGGCAGATTGATGGTCTTGTTGTAGTCCATATCTTTCCTCCTATTTCCATTCTGTTTGCTGAATTTTTATTGATATTGGGTAATGACGGTTTTACAGCTCCGGCAGAGGTAAGCCCGGGGGCGGACAACCAGCCCCAGCTTTCCACCCAGAAGCAAATCTCCCTTCCTGGCGGGAAGGGGAAGGCCTGACACCTCCTCTGACCAGAAAACGGGGGAGCGGCTGCTGAGAAAGCCCTCCTGCATTTGCTGCTGACAATACGGACACTTCATAAAGCTCCTCCTGTTCCAGCTCCTATTTGCTATCTTTTTTGGAGGTTTCAATCAAGCTGCACGGGAAGGTGACAAGGCCGCATTCCCGGCAGAGCATGGCATGGGGAAATTCCGGGAACGGATCCCGTGTAAACACACTGGTGGTGTCATCGCCAATGGGGCCCAGCTCCACGGTGTCTGTGGGGGCCCGAAAGAATCGGAGCTCCTGCTGCGTCCAGAAAGGGTAATTCCGGGTGTGCAGAGTTCCCTCTTCCATTTCCTTTCCGCAGTTTGGGCATTTCACCAGAATACACATCCCTTCAGAAAACAAAAACGCCTTGCCTCTTTTTCAAGAGACAAAGCGTTTGCAAACACTCTGCGGTACCACTCTCGCTGCTGCGCCCTTGCGGGAAACAGCCCCTCACAGCCCGCTGCCACGGGCCGATGCTGTAACGGGCATCAATCGTCCACGCTTACTCGCGTCGTCTTTCAGCAGGAGGCTCCAAGGTGATTTTCGCCGCAGCTCCCGTCCGCCTTGCACCAAACGGCGGCTCTCTTTGCAGGAGGGATGCCGGTTACTCGTCCTTTTCCACGCCGGAATGTTCCATTTACCGGACTATCGTATCACATTTTCGCCGTTTGTCAAGGCGGTTTTTGCAAAAGATACCCGTTTTAGCCCGGGGCGACCGTATCCGGGACCAAATCCCATCCCAGCCATCGGCCCTGCGCGTCATAGTTCCGGGCGGTGCGGCTGGCCCGGCAGTAGATCTCCAGCACATCGTGACAGTATGCGGGCAGGGAGCCGACACCGGTGGACACCATCCGGCAGTTGCCCTCTATGCCGTCCAGGCGGCAGATGCCCTCGGCGTCCAGGGACCAGGAAAAGGAGTTCCCGGTCTGCGGATCGGAGAAGGTGACGGTATAGGTGGTCTCCGCATCCAGCGGCGCATCGGTGGGGACGATCACCGCCCCCTTCGAGGAGGGATATGGGCTGTTCCAGAGAAGGGACCAGAGATCCAGATAGGCCGCCTCCCCGGCACCGTCCATGGTCCAGCCGTCGGGGCCGGTAATGGACACATGGGGCAGGGCGGCCCCGCCTGCTGTGGGATCTGAAAGGGGGACTGTGTCTTCCAGCGAGGCCGGGACATAGACAAGGTCCATCTCAATCTCCAGGGCGCCGTCCCGAAACGTCACGGCGCAGAACTGTTCCTGATCCTCGTCCGTGCCGTGATAGCGGTAGATCAGCCGGACCGGGCCGGGCCCCTCCTGCTCCACCGCAGCCAGGAACAGGCCCGATGCGTCGATGTATTCGGACGGCGTCACACAACAGATGGCGCCGTCTGTCCGCCGGAAGTAAAAGGAAAACGCGCCCTGCCACGCGGCGATCTCCCAGGCCAGTTCCGCCGTTCCGTCCCCGTCCAGGTCCAGGGCCACCGGGTCCATCCTGGCGGTGAGGACCTGCAAGTCCCCGGCAGTGTCGAACCAGTAGTAATCATAGGAGTAAACGCCGGAGCAGTGCCCGTCGGTCCGCAGCAGAAAGCCATCGTGCCCCAGAATACCGGAGCAGGCGGTAAGGGCGGCGGTTTCCGCGTAATTGGGGCCCTGGTCCGCGCCGCGGTACAGGCGGGCAAATCGGATCCACCCGGCGCCAGGGCGCAAAAAAGCGCCATCGATCAGGCCCTCCGCTGTAACGTAGAGCCTGACGATGGTGTTGTCTTTTAATGTACATTCCGCCAGAACGGATGCCATCTCCGCCTGGTCCACAGGGTCCAGGGTGCCGCCCCCCACCCGGACGGGATTGGCAGACGCCCGGGTATCCACCGGCTCCAGGTCCAACAGGGAGATAATCTGGACCGGCGTCTCTTCATAGAGCAGGGATTCCTCCTCCAGCGTCCGCGGAGGAGGGACTTCGCCGGGCGGAGCGGCGGGGGAGCGGGCGGCGGCAAAGACCGTCAGTGCGGTGGCCAGCAGGAGACACAGCAGTGCTGGCCCGCGTTTTTGCCACATGGATCAAAAAGCCTCCTTAGGCGGCTGAAGCCGCCGGGATATGGACGAAAAGGCCCCGCAGGGTCATTGATAACGGTATTGCTTGCAGGCGTATTGGTCCACGCAGCTCAAAAACATCTCGTGGCTGCGGAACTCCAGCAGCTGGCAGTCCTTCTCCTCGTGGAAGGAGACAATGCGCCGCTTGGTATCCACCCACATGCGCCAGAGCGTGGCGGCAGCCGGATTTTGCTCCATGGAAAAAGGCCCCCTTTGATGTAAAATCTCCCTCTGCTTTATAAGACGATCAAGAATGCCGTTTTGTTTCACGGAGGACCAAAAAATTTTTGAAGCTCCGTGTCAGGAGACTTCGGTCTGGCGCTCCATCTCTGCTGCAACGTCTGCCCGGAAGGCATCCCAGGCCTCCGGATGCTCCACATAATAGAGGGGACACAGCTTCTCCGTCACGTCGTAGTGGCGGATCACATCAGTGTCCGGATCCAGATCGAAGGTCCGGCACAGCCAGGCCGTCAGCTCCACCACCTGCTGGTAGGCGGCCGGGGAGAATGCCCCGGTCTCGTCCGGGTGGCAGACCTCGATGGCCACAGTGTCCTCGTTGCGGATATTGGAGGCGTAGGCGATCTCCGTCAGGGGAATGCACTGGATGACCTCACCCTCCAGCCCCACGATGAAGTGGCTGGAGGCGTATGTCTCCGTCTCCCCAGAGGACAGGGATTCAAAGTAGTTCCGGTTGGCCTTCGCCGTGGTGCCGGGGTTGCCCACGTAGTGGATCACAATCCCATCGATCTTCTCCAGGGGCGTGCCGGGCCGGGACCAGGGGTTCACGGTGAGGAGGTCCGCCTGCACATAGTCCGGCACCTCCACGCCCTCTCCCGGAAGGCCCCGGCCGGCCCACAGCCAGACGGCGGCGCCCACAGCGGCAAAGATCAGCAGCAGGCATAAAGCGGCAAAACGGGGATTCCGGCGCCGCCGCGTTCTTGCCCCCCTCATGCCGGGGAGACCATGGCGGAAGTGGTGTCCTCCGTGTAGACCACCGCATTCTCACCCGTGTGCGGAACCTCCTGCCAGATGGAGGAGCCGTCCGCCCCATAGTCCTCCGGATACAGCTGCCGGTAGGTGACGAGATCTGCCCTCGTCACCAGGCCGAGGCGCTCCAGGCAGTCCACCGTCTCCGTCATGGCAGGGGTCACATGGACAGAGATCCAGTCGTAACGCTCCTTGTCTGCACTTTCAAAGTCCAGCCCCAGGTCCATGGCATAGCTGCTGCCGCTGTCGCCGGAGAACCAGTCGTAATCCCCCCAGTTCCCGGTGGTCAGATCCCGGCCCACTGCCTTGAGAATGGCGTCACCCTCCCGGCTGCCCAGTTCGTATCCCTCGCCACGAGTGTCAATGTACAGGCTGCCGCCGCTCACCGTCCAGAAATCGTCATCCAGATGGAGGCGCCGGGCTTTTACAGTATCGCTGTTCACGAACTGGTCCAGCAGATAATCATAGGTCTCTGGCTGGGCCAGTCGGTCCCGGGTAATGAGCAGGGAGTACCAGCGGTCTATCCGGGTGCCGCTTTTCAGAGTATAGGTGAGATTCAGGCCGGTGTATGCCGTGTTGGGGGTCTCATCCTCAGACCAGGTGGAATATCTGCGGGCCTCCATCTCCCGAACATAGGATTCGTCGGCAACCACCGTTTGATGGAGGGCCCTGACCTGCTCCAGCAGGTCCGCGTCCTTCTCCGGCGTGAGCGTGTAGGTGTTGTCGGCAATCCGGATCTCCAGGGTCTGGATCTGGGAGGCCTCCGGCACCCGGTCCGCCACACCCAGCAGGTCGAAATGCAGCACACAGCAGACCAGGGCACAGCCCGCCAGCACAATGCCCAGGCCCTTCCAGCTGCCCCGGAACACCTTGAAGGCCTTGGCCAGCAGCATGGAGGCGCCGTAATACCCGATGGCCCCTGCCGCCAGCAGGCAGACCACCATGGGCAGCGTGTCGTAGTATTCCCCCTGCTGGAAGCCATACCAGAACAGGGAGTAGAGGAACTGGCCGCCCAGCAGGGCACAGAGCCCTGCCACACCGTACCGGAACACCGGCCGCAGCCAGCCCACGGCCACCACGTCGCCGGCGGTCTCACTGCGGCGCCTGCGGTAGAGGATGAGGGCCAGGGCAGCCAGCGCCAGTCCTACCAGGGCGTAGACGCCGATCAGCCAGAAGCTCTCCAGGTCTGCGGAGGTCAAAAGGCGGGAGGTGTAAGGCGTTCCATCGGGGAACGTCTGCTGGACCTCCACATACTGCCGGGCGCACCGGACGTTGTTGACCAGATACACGGTGGGGGAGAGCCATTCCACCACCCCGGTGTAATAAGTGGAAAAGCCGAAGATGAACCCTTGGGCGAAGGAGGAGATCAGCCAGTCCAGCAGCACCGCCAGGAAGTGGAGCAGGGCGTACAGCGGCGGCATGGCGAAGGCGTTGCCGGTGATGAAGGCCACGAAGGTGGCGCTGGAGAAGTAGAAGAAGCTCTCACCCAGCACTGCCAGGACGGTGACGGCCAGCCCCTTGACGTCAAAGGCCCCGCCGCACAGGGAGACCACGACGCACAGGACCCCGGTGACCGCGTAGGGAATCAGGGTCATGGAGAGGCCGGAGAGGAAGTTGGTGAGGAACAGCCCTTCCCGCCGGATAGGCAGGGTGTGCATCAGCCCCACGCTGCGGGCGTTGTATAGATAGCTCCACACCGCCATGGCACAGAGGGCGGCGTAGACCAGATTGATGACGGGCACGGCGCTCACCGCATCATAGTACATACCGGTGAAGTCCGGTGCGGAGAGGACGTTCCAGCCCCGGTGCACCATATCCAGCAGCACCGCCAGAGGGAACAGAGCGCCGATAAAGGACGCCAGGCCCCACAGCGGCCAGAACCGGGTCAGGTTCTTGCGGAACAGCGTGGCGTTAAAGTACGATGTCTTTGACTGCATAGTCCGCACCTCCCAGCTCATAAATAAAGATCTCCTCCAGGGTCAGGGGCACTGCGTCCACCAGCAGGGGACTGTACGCCGCCAGACGGTCCTCTGCCTCCTGGGCGCTCATCCGCATGATGAAGGTATGGATGCGGCCGATTTGGCTGGCGTGGAGCACCGGCAGGTCCGACGGCACCTCCGTCATCCCGTCGGGGAACACCACCTGCAGCTTTACCATGTTGTCCTGCAGCTGGGCCAGGGACCGCTCCAGCAGCACGCGGCCGTGGTCCATGATGCCCACGTGGTCGCAGACGTCCTCCAGCTCCCGCAGGTTGTGGGAAGAAACCAGCACCGTGGTGCCTCGCTGGGCCACATCCGCCAGCACCAGAGACCACACCTGCCGGCGCATCACCGGGTCCAGACCGTCCACCGGCTCATCCAGAATCAGGTAGTCCGGCATGCAGCACAGGGCCAGCCAGAAGGCCGCCTGCTTCTGCATACCCTTGCTGAGGCGGCGGATAGGCCGTTTTTCATCCAGCTGAAAGACCTCCTTCAGCTTTTCATACCGCTCCATGGAAAAAGCGGGATAAAATCCGCGGTAAAAGCGCATCATATCCCGAATGGAGGACTGAAGGAAGTAGTACCAGTCGTCAGGGATGGCGGCGATCCGCGCCTTCAGAGCGGCGTTCTCCCACACATCCTCGCCGCCGATGCGCACCGTGCCCGCGTCCTGGCGGAAGATGCCCGTCAGGTGGCGGATCAGGGTGGACTTACCGGCGCCGTTGGGACCCACCAGGCCGTAGACGCTGCCCGCCGGCACCGACAGCGCGGCGCCGTCCAGGGCTGCGAAGCCGTCGAACCGCTTCACCAGGCCATTCACTTCGATCATGACGGACGCGCCTCCTTCACCAGATTCAGCAGCTCCTGCTGGCTTACCCCTAGATACCGCAGCTCGGAGAGGAGCTCCCGCACCTGGGTCAGCAGCTCCGCCCGCCGGGCGGAGTCCGCCGCCGCGAACGCGGCGGCGAAGCTTCCCTTGCCGGGGACCGAGTAGATGTATCCCTCGCCCTCCAGCTCGTTATAAGCTCGCTGGATGGTATTGGGATTGATGGCCAGCTGGGCGGCCAGCGCCCGCACTGAGGGCAGCTTTTCGTCCGCGCTCAGCGCACCGGTGACGATCAGCTTCCGCAGTCCGTCCCGGATCTGCTCGTAAATGGGCCGGGAGTCCCGATAATTCAGGCTGATCATCCGCTCACCTTCCCTTCCGCGGGGCTGCGGTGCAGCCCCTGCAACTGTATTAACCGTATTAGTACGGTTAGATTATCATGAGAAGAAGCGGTTTGTCAAGCCCATTCGGGGGACAAAAACGGGGAATTTTCCGCCGATCCGGGGAAAACTCCACATTTTTATCTTTACAACTGGGAATTTCTGTGGTATCATGCAACAGCACGTGTATGTGCGGCCCCAGCCCTTCGCTCCGTGGACTTTCACCGATCCCGGGGCGCAGCCCTGCGGGTATATATGAAGAAAGGTGGAAATTTTCATGCTGCGCAAAGAACAGAAGACCGCGATCATCGACGCCAACCGCACCCACGAGGGGGACACCGGCTCTCCCGAGGTCCAGGTGGCCATCCTCACCGAGCGGATCAACGTGCTGACCGAGCACATGCGGAACAACCCCCAGGACAAGCATTCCAACCGCGGCCTGCTGCAGATGGTCGGCAAGCGCCGCCGTCTGCTGGACTACCTCCAGAAGAAGGACATCGAGCGCTATCGTGCCCTCATCGCCAAGCTGGGCATCCGGAAGTGAGTCAATGTGGAGGGTGGTGCGCCTTTGCCGCACCACCCTCTTCCCGCATTCTTTCAACGCCCGCGGGCAGGCCGATCTTTTAGCAGTTGAAGGAGGGACCGGGGATCCGGCCGTTGCTTCAAGTGCTAAATGGTTTGGCTCCCGCGGAGATCATACGAAAAAGGAGACCAGACATGTCAACCATTATCACCAAGAGACAATTCCCCAACTACCACAAGTACGAGATGGAGCTGGCGGGCCGCCCCCTGACCATGGAGGTGGGCAAGCTGGCGGAGCTGGCCAACGCCGCCGTCATGGTGGGCTACGGCGACACCCGGGTGCTCTGCTGCGTCACTGCGGCGCCCCGCCCCCGGGACGGCATCGACTTCTTCCCCCTGAGCGTAGATTTTGAGGAGAAGCTGTACTCCGTGGGCCGCATCCCCGGTTCCTTCAACCGGCGGGAGGGCCGCCCCGGCGAGAAGGGCATCCTAACCAGCCGTGTCATCGACCGGCCCATCCGGCCCCTGTTCCCCTCCGACTTCCGCAATGACGTGTCCATCATGTGCACGGTCATGAGCGTGGACCACGACTGCACGCCGGAGATCGCCGCCCTGATCGGCACCTCCGCCGCCCTGGCCATCTCCGACATCCCCTGGAACGGCCCCGTGGGCGCCCTGAAGGTGGGCCTTGTGGACGGCAAGCTGGTGTTCAACCCCGACAGCGAGCAGCGCAAGGTCAGCGACCTGGACGTCACCGTGGTCTCCACCCGCAAAAAGGTGGTCATGATCGAGGCCGGCGCCAACGAGGTCCCCAACGACAAGATGTTCGAGGCCATCAAGATGGCCCATGAGGAGAATCAGAAGATCATCGCCCTGATCGATCAGATGGTCTCCGAGGTGGGCAAGCCCAAGTTTGAGTATCCTCACGCGGATTTCAACCAGGAGCTGTTCGACAAGATCGTGGCGGACTTCATGGACGAGGCCAAGGCCGCCATGGACACCGACGACAAGAACATCCGGGAGGCCCGCTGGAACGCCATGATCGAGAAGTGGCACGAGAAGTATCTGGAGGAATATCCGGATATGGACCAGTACCTGGAGGAGTTCACCTACAAGTTCCAGAAGAAGATCGTCAAGCAGTGGCTTCTGGAGGGCCACCGCGTGGACGGCCGCCAGAAGAACGAGATCCGGCCCCTGGCCGCCGAGGTGGGCGTGCTGCCCCGGACCCACGGCTCCGGCCTCTTCACCCGTGGCCAGACCCAGGTGCTTTCCGTCTGCACCCTGGACACCCTCTCCGCCAACCAGAAGCTGGACACCATCTGGGAGGAGACGGAGAAGCGGTATATGCACCACTACAACTTCCCCGGCTACTCCGTAGGCGAGGCCAAGCCCGCCCGTTCCCCCGGCCGCCGGGAGATCGGCCACGGTGCTCTGGCGGAGCGGGCTCTGGTGCCCGTGCTCCCCTCTGTGGAGGAGTTCCCCTACGCCATCCGCGTGGTGTCTGAGGTGTTGAGCTCCAACGGCTCCACCTCCCAGGGCTCCATCTGCGGCTCCACCCTGGCCCTGATGGACGCCGGCGTGCCCATCAAGGCCCCTGTGGCCGGCATCTCCTGCGGCCTGATCCAGGACGACGACGGCTCCTTCACCACCTTCATCGACATCCAGGGCGTGGAGGATTTCCACGGCGAGATGGACTTCAAGGTGGGCGGTACCAAGAAGGGCATCACCGCCATCCAGATGGACCTGAAGAACGACGGCCTCACCATGGAGATCATCAAGGAGGCCCTGGACATCACCTATGACGCCCGGTGCGAGATCCTGGATCAGATCATGCTGCCCGCCATCTCCGAGCCCCGCAAGGAGGTCAGCAAGTACGCGCCCAAGATGCTGACCATGCACATTGATCCCTCCAAGATCCGGGAGGTCATCGGCTCCGGCGGCAAGGTCATCCAGAAGATCGTGGCCGACACCGGCGCCAAGATCGACATCAACGACGACGGCTCCATCTTCATCGCCGGCGTGGACGCCGCCAGCTGCGACGCCGCCAAGAAGTGCATTGACGACATTGTGTTCGTCCCGGAGGTGGGCGCGCTGTACTACGGCCGCGTGGTGCGGCTGATGACCTTCGGCGCCTTCGTGGAGCTGGCCCCCGGCAAGGACGGACTGGTCCACATCTCCAAGCTGGCGGACCACCGGATCGAGAAGGTGGAGGACGCCTGCAAGGTGGGCGACATGATGTGGGTGAAGGTCACCGACATTGACGAGAAGGGCCGTGTCAACCTTTCTCACAAGGATGCTGTGAAGGAGATCAAGGCCAAGGAAGCCGCCGGCGAGCGGATCAAATAACGAGGTCTCCATCCTGTTCCATTCCCTGTCAACTGGAAGCGTCCGGGCGCATCGTGTACCCGGACGCTTTGGACGAAAGACGGCGGCTGCCTCTGGCAGCCGCCGCCTTTTTTCGTTGCCTGCAGTTCATCGTTCCCTACTTCGCGGAAGTCTCTGCCTGAGCGGCCCGATACAGGAATGTGGCGATCTGACCCCGGGTACAGGGAGTGTCCGGGGAGAATGTGGTCTCCGTGGTACCGCTGGCGACACCGTTCTCCACCGCCCACAACACCGCCTGGTCAGCGTACCAGTAGAGGGGCTGTCCGTGTCCGTCTCCGTCCCCGAAGGGGACGTCGGCAAAGGGAAATTCTCCCTCCATATCCGGGCTGCCGGCGGCGCGCCACAGGAAGAATACCGCGTCCAGCCGGGTACACACCGCATGGGGCGCAAAGGTCCCGAATCCCCACATATCCTTCTCTGCAGCCCACTGGACGGCTCCGTAGTAGTAGGCGCTGGGATCCGTCACATCCATGAACTGCTGTTCTGCCAGCGCGGGTTTCGGCTCGCCGGCCGCCCGCCATAGGAACACGGCCAGCTGGGCCCGGGTACAGGGCGCATCGGGGGAGAAGGTGGACGCTGTGGTGCCGTTGGTGACGCCGGTTTCTGCGGCCCACAGAATGGCATCATAGTAGGGGGAGGTCTCCTGCACATCAGTGAAGGGGCTGGCAAAGGCCAACGCGGGCAGGGGCAACCCCAGGCACAGGGACAGCGACAGACAGAGCGCAAAAACGTGCGCTTTCATGCTGTATTCCTCCGTTTCTGTATCTTTGTGGCTCGTTCGGCGCGGCTGTCAGTCGTGAAAGCAGAACCGGCGGGCGGCATCATGATTTCCAACGGCATTTGGTTTTGATGGCTGCATTATATCACCGCGTACCCGAAAACACAAGGGGGCCCCAGCACCCGCCCTCGTTCTCGTCAGGACAACTGCGGGGCGGTCACAGCGCCGCGCCCAGTTGCCGGGCGGCCTCCAGCTGCTCCGGATGGGCCTGGATATCCCCGGCGGCCATGTTTCCGCCGGCGTATACAATGCCCGCATCCTTCCAGCCCAGGCAGTCCAGCAGCGCCTTGTAATAGGCCCGCACCGGGGCGAAATTCTCCTCCGTGTCGCCTTCCGCCGCCATCAGAAGCACCGCGTCCTTGACCGGATTTGCCAGATCGGGGCCCAGCTCCGCCACCGCGAACAGCCGGTCAAAGGCGCATTTCAGCTGTCCGGAGATGCTCCAGTAATACATGGGCGAGGCCAGCACCACCACATCCGCGGCCATGTAGGCCGGATACACGGCGTCCATGCCGTCCCGCTGGACACAGGGGTGCCGGGGATCCTTTCCGCCGCCCAGGCAGCCCCGGCAGCCGTGGATGTCCAGAGCGGCCAGATCGAACCGGGCAACGGTGTGGCCCGCCGCCTCCGCTCCGGCAGTAAACGCGTCGATCAGCGCCGCAGTGTTTCCGTGGATGCGGGGGCTGCCGTTGAGAATCAGAATCTGCTTTGACATCAGAATCGCTCCTTTTTTCTTGATGTCCCCAGTATCCTATGATATTCTCTGTTTGTAAAGTACGCACATCGGTGTAAGATACTAACCAAAAGGAGAGCATAAAATGGAGCCATGCATCACGGCGGGCACCGGGATTGAAGAGACGGGCTTCGGCTACACCATGTCCCTGGTGAGCGGCAAGTACAAGATGATTATTCTCTACTGGCTGGCGGAGTACAGCGTTCTGCGGTACAACGAGCTGAAGCGGCGCCTGGGGACCATCTCCCACAAGACGCTGAGCCTCTCCCTGAAGGAGCTGGAGGCGGCCGGCCTGGTGCAGCGGGAGGAGTATCCCCAGATTCCGCCCAAGGTGGAGTACAGCCTTTCGGAGCGGGGGCGGTCCCTCATCCCCATTTTGGACGCTATGTGCATCTGGGGCGAGGAGAACCGTCCCCGCGGGAAAGGAGCGTGAGGCAGATGGATGTGATCGCGGCAATCGCCACTGGAAGCGCCGCCACCGCCATCGGAATCGTCCGGGTGTCGGGAGACGGGTGCTTCGCCCTGTGCGGGCGGGTGTTCCGGGCGGCTGGCGGCCGTCCCTTTGCCGCCCAGGAGCCCCGGAAAATGGTGTTCGGAGAGATGCTGGACCGGGCGGGCCGGGTCATTGACCGGGGCCTTGCGGTGCGGTTCCCGGGGCCGGGCAGCTACACCGGGGAGGACTGCGCAGAGTTCCACTGCCACGGCTCCCCCGTGGTGCTGCGGGAGCTGCTGTCTGCCCTCTTCGCTGCCGGGGCCCGGCAGGCCCAGGCGGGGGAGTTCACCAAGCGGGCGTTTTTGAACGGCCGGATGGACCTGACCCAGGCGGAGGCGGTGGTGGACCTGATCGACGCGGAGACCGCCGCCGCGGCCAGAAACGCCGCCGCCCAGCTGGACGGCGGCCTGCGCCGGGTGCTGGAGCCGGTCCAGGAGGAGCTGCTGGAAGTCACCTCCCGGTTTTACGCGGTGGTGGACTACCCGGACGAGGACATTCAGGATGTGCGGCCGGAGGAGATCGCCGCTGCCCTCTGGTCCGCCGCTGGGCGGCTGGAGCGGCTGCTGGACACCTGCCGCCGGGGACAGGTACTGAAATCCGGCGTCCGCACGGCTATTGTGGGCCGGCCCAACGCGGGCAAGTCTTCGCTGCTCAACGCCCTGGCGGGGTATGAGCGGGCCATCGTCACCGACATCCCCGGCACCACCCGGGACACGGTGGAGGAGTCCGTACTCTGCGGCGGGGTCCTGCTGCGGCTCATCGATACCGCCGGCATCCGGGCCACGGAGGACCCGGTGGAACAGCTGGGGGTGGAGCGGAGCCGGAGAGCCATCGCCTCCGCGGAGCTGGTGCTGGCGGTGGTGGATGGTGCGGTGCCGGAGGACTCGGAAGAGGGATCTCTGCTGGCGGATGTGGCCCGGTGCGGAGTTCCTTGGCTCCTGGTGTTCACTAAGCGGGATATGGCGGGGGGGCTGCGGACGGCTGGGGCGGTCTTTCCCGCCGGAGAGGGCCCCCTGGCCCCGCCTGCCGCCGTGGTGTCCCTGTCCTCCGTCACTGGCGAGGGACTGGAGGACCTGGGAAACGCCGTAGCAGCCCTGTTTCCCGCCGGGGACCCGGGGGAGGCGGGCAGCCTGCTGACCGACCGGCGGCAGGAAGACGCCGCCCGCCGGGCCCTGGACGCAGTCCGCCGGGCTTTGGAGGCCCTGGAGACCGGAATGACCCCGGATGCGGTGCTCACAGACGCGGAGGAGGCCCTGGATGCGCTGGGAGAGCTGACAGGCCGCACGGCGAAGGAGGAGATTGTCTCCCGCATTTTTTCCCGATTCTGTGTGGGAAAATAACTGCTAACAGAAAATGCAATACCGGACCCTGGAAAACGTGATTTACAAAATCAGATTTGCGTGGTATACTACCTCTGAATAAAAGCCGTGCCGCACGGCGGAAGGAGTGTATCCGCATGTATGATCTGACGGCCCTGCGGGAGAGGCTGCGGACCCAGCGCCCGGTGCCCTGGGACCAGCTGCCGGACTTCTCCCTATATATGGACCAGGTGCTCAGCTATATGGACCGGCAGGTGATCCGGTTCGACGAGGATGACGGCCTCACCGCCGCCATGGTGAACAACTACACGAAGAGCGGCCTGGTGCCCCGGGCGGAGGGGAAGAAATACAACCGGGACCACCTGGCCTATCTCACCGCTATCTGTGTGTTGAAGCGGGTGATGTCCACCCGGGATATGGATCTGCTGATCCGGGAGGAGCTGCAGGGGGACCGGCCCATCTCCGACGGGTACGCCGCCTTCTGCGGGAGCCTCAACAAGGCGCTGAACGCCGTGGCCGATGAGATGGAGGACCGCACCGGGGAGGAGGAGCTGGCGGATGCGGCCATCCACTTTGCTCTGATGAGCTACGCCGCCGGCGTGGCCAGCAGCCGGTATGTGACGCTGCTGCGCCAGCGGCAGGAGGCCCGGGAGGAGGCAGCAAGCGCCGCCCACGCCAAAAGCAAAGAACGGGCCAAAAAGGAAAAGGAGAAGGACTGAGCATGGATGATTTTGTGATCCTGACAGACAGCTGCTGCGACATGACCGCCCGGATGGCGGCGGATCTGGAGCTGGAGGTGCTGCCCCTGAGCCTGAATATGGAGGACCGGGTGTACCACAACTACCTGGACGGCCGGGAGATCGGCTTCCAGGACTTCTATGCCCGGCTCCGCGCCGGCGCCCTGGCGACCACCTCCGCCATCAGCGTGGGCGTGTTTGATGAGGCTATGCGGAAGATTCTGGATAGCGGCAGGGACGTGCTGTACCTGGCCTTTTCCTCCGCGCTCTCCACCACCTACCAGTCGGCGGTGATCGCCGCCGATGACCTGCGGGAGGCATACCCCGGACGGAAGATCTTTGTGGTGGACACGCTCAGCGCCTCTTTGGGCCAGGGGCTGCTGGTATACCTCTGCGTCCAGGAAAAGCGGAAGGGGAAGACCATCGACCAGGTCCACGTCTTTGCGGAGGAGACCAAGGCGAAGGTGTGCCACTGGTTCACCGTGGATGACCTGAACCATCTGAAGCGTGGCGGCCGGGTCAGCGCTGCGGCGGCCCTGTTCGGCACCATGCTGTCCATCAAGCCGGTGCTGCATGTGGATGACACGGGCCATCTGGTGCCCGTCAGCAAGACCCGGGGGCGGAAGGCGTCCCTGCTGGCCCTGGTGGACCGCATGGCGGAGAGCGCCATCGACCCGGCGGGACAGACTATCTTCATCAGTCACGGGGACTGCGAGGCGGACGCTGAGTTTGTGGCGGACGAGGTGCGCCGCCGCTTCGGCGTACAGGACATCCATATCAACTACGTGGGGCCGGTCATCGGCAACCACTCCGGCCCTGGCACGCTGGCCCTGTTCTTCCTGGGCAGCCGCCGGTGAGGCCGGACGGAAAAGCGTCCCTTCAGAGGGGCGCTTTTCCCTGGAGATCAAATATAATTCCGCTCCGGCGGAGAGATGAGGTGACGGCTGTGAAATGGCTGGAGGTACATATCGACACAAACCACACCGGACTGGAGCCGGTGGAGACGATGCTCTCCGCCCTGGGCATCGACGGTGTGGTGATCGATGACGAGACGGAGTTCGAGGACTTCCTGGAGAACAACCGGCAGTACTGGGACTATGTGGACGAGGATTTGCGGCAGGAGATGCAGGGCCGGTCCCGGATCACCTTCTATCTGGAGGCGGGGGACGAGGGCTTCGCCAAGCTGGGGGAGGTCCGCATCGCCCTGGAGGAGCTGAAAAAGACCCGGGACGACTGCGGCACCCTGCTGATGACCCTGGATGACCTGGAGGACGCCGACTGGGAGAACAACTGGAAGCAGTATTACAAGCCCATGGAGATTGGGGACCGGCTGCTGGTGGTGCCGGAGTGGCTGCGGGAGGACCCCAAGGTCCGGGCGGGCCTTGCCGCCGGGCGGGTGGCCCTGGTGTTGGATCCGGGCCTCACCTTCGGCACCGGCAGTCATGCCACCACCCGCCTGTGCCTGACGGCGCTGGAGAAGACCATCCGCGGCGGCGAGCGGGTACTGGACCTGGGCTGCGGCAGCGGCATCCTCTCCATCGCGGCGCTGAAGCTGGGGGCGGCCTCCGCCGCGGCGGTGGATATCGACGACAAGTGCCGGGACGTAGCCTATGAGAACGCCGCCCTCAACGGCATCGGGCAGGACACCTACACCGTCCGGATCGGAGATGTACTGGGGGACGCGGTTCTGCGGGCGGATCTGGGCGGCGGCTGGCAGATGGTGGTGGCTAATATCGTGGCGGACGTCATCATCGGCCTTTCTCCGCTGGTGCGGCCCATGCTGGCTCCGGGCGGACTGTTCCTCTGCTCCGGCATCATCGACGACCGGGCGCAGGAGGTGGCGGACCGCCTGCGGGAAAACGGCTGGGAGATCCTGGAGACACGGAGCGCTGAGGGCTGGTTTTCCTATCTCTGCCGCTGAACAGGAACTAGAAAAGAGGGGATCGGATTTGAAAACGCTCGGCCGCCTGGATGGCTTCCTGGGCGGACACATGGCGCCGGTGGTGCTCTGTTGTGTGGCGCTGGGTATTGCCTTTCCGGAGGTGCTCTCCCACCTGAACGGGGTGACGGTAGGGCTGTTCGCCTTCATGACTTTTTCCAACAGCCTGGGCGGCGGCTTCCGGGAGCTGGCGCAGGTGGTCCGCCACCCTCTGCCGGTGGCGGTGATTTTCGGCCTGCTCCACGTGGTGATGCCCCTCATTACCCTGGGCCTGGGGACGCTGTGCTTTCCGGACGCGCCGCTGTTTACCATCGGGCTGGTGCTGGAGTATGCAGTGCCCACCGGTGTGGCGTCCCTTATGTGGGTGGGCATGAGTCGGGGCAATACCGCCCTGTGCCTCTCGGTGGTGCTGCTGGATACACTCCTCTCCCCGGTGGTGATCCCCCTGACCATGAAGCTGCTGGTGGGCTCGGTGGTGGAGCTGGACACCTGGGGCATGATGCGGGACCTGCTGCTGATGGTGGCGCTTCCGGCTCTGGCAGCCATGGTGCTGTACCAGCTGACAAAGGGTGCCGTGGCGGTCACGCTGAAGCCGAAGCTGTCCCTGCCCGCCAAGGCGGCCCTGCTGCTCATCATCACGGCCAATGCCACCGGCTGCGCGCCCTTCCTCCGGAACCTGACACCGACCCTGGTGCGGGTGATGATCGTGGTGTTCTTCCTGTGCCTGTTGGGCTTTTTCCTGGGGTATTGGGCGGGGCGGCTGTTGAAGCTGGACTTCCCCACAGTGCAGACTGTCGCCCTCAACGCCGGGATGCGGAACATCAGCGCTGGGGCGGTGCTGGCCGAGGCCTATTTCCCCGGAGACGTGCTGTTTCCGGTGGCCTTTTCTCCGGTGTTCCTCCAGGCCACCACGGCCCTGATCGTGAAGGCCCTGCGGGCCACCAGGCCCGGCCGGGCGGATCAGGCGGCCTACGAAGCGCGCCTGGCGGAGGAACCGTCCCGGTAATGGAATATGCAGTGTTCGCATGGCGGCCGCCCATTGGGCGGCCGCTTTTCCTGCGGAGTGGGGGACGCCTCGACAGATTCCCCCTGCCTTTTTGGGACAGGACCTGTAAAATAAAGGAAATGAAACGGAGGTGGTCCCATGGACAGGCCGGAACGGAAGGTGCTGTGGCTCCCGGCGGCGGAAATCCGCCCCAATCCCATGCAGCCCCGGCGGACCTTTGAGGAGACGGGGCTCCGGGAGTTGGCGGAATCCATCCGCCGCCACGGTATCCTCCAGCCCCTGACGGTGCGGCGGACCGCGGCGGGCTGGGAGCTGGTGGCGGGGGAGCGGCGGCTGCGGGCAGCCGTGCTGGCGGGTCTGGAGACCGTCCCCTGCCTGGAGGCGGAGGTGGACGGGCGGGCCTCCGCCCTGCTGGCCCTTGTGGAGAATTTGCAGCGCAAGGATCTGCATTACCTGGAGGAGGCGGAGGCCATCGCCGCCTTTCTCCACCAGACGGGCATGACCCAGGAGGCGGTGGCGGCCCAGCTGGGCATGTCCCCCTCGGCTCTGGCCAACAAGCTGCGGCTGCTGCGGCTGTCCCCGGCCTGCCGGGCGCTGCTGGTGGAACACGGATTGACGGAGCGTCACGCCCGCTGCCTGCTGCGGCTGGAGGACGAGGGCGAGCGGCTGACCGCCCTGCGCCAGGCGGCGGCGAAGCACTGGAATGTGGCCCAGACGGAGCAGTATGTAGAGCGGCGGCTGGCAGCCCTCCAGACCGCGCCGCCCGCAGGACGGCGGACGTACATCATCAAGGACGTGCGATTGTTTTTGAACAGTGTGGACCGGGGGCTGCGGCTGATTCGGGACGCAGGTGTGGACGCCCGGACGGAGCGGGAGGAGACAGAGGACGAAATCGTTCTGACGCTCCGCATTCCGAAACAGCGTCGGAAAGAGGCCTGAAACTTCTGATTGTTACGGGATTGTAATCCATTTTCCAGAAAAAACGTGCTAAAATAAAATCCTGAATGCATAAGCTAGGACAGCACGGCTTGTCTGGGCGATCCGACAGAACAACAGGAGGGGCTTCATGGAACCGAATACGAACGAAGCCACCGCGCCGAAGCGGCTGAAAACCGGCGGCAAAAAGCCGATAATTATCATAGGAGTTATTGTGGCGGTATTGCTTGCCGCCTATGTGGGCCTGTGCGCCTATGCCAATTCCCTGGATATATTTTACCCTAACACCACCATCAATGGTGTGGACGTGGCAGGCCTCACAGCGGAGCAGGCCGCGGAGCGGCTGCGGCAGGAGATTCCGGAGGAAACCGTAGAGTTTTATTTACCGCTGGCCGATGAGACCGGGGATGGGGAATCCGCGCCGGAGGGAGATATGCTGTACGGCGCAGACCCCGACGCCGTATGCACCTATCGGGAGCTGGGCATCACAGAGGAACTGGACTATGAGGTCAGTGCCCAATCCGCATTTGATGCCGTGCAGGGCCGGAGCAGCTTTTTTGTCAAGGGCTGGGAGTATCTTGCCTGCCTGGTCGGAGCAGATGGACAACTGGGCGTCGTGCTGGAGCCGGAGGAGGATATCTTCCAGGTAAAAATGGAACAGCTCAGTGAGCAGTTCTCCCGGGAGGCCCAGGACGCCTCCTACGAGGTGACGGAGGATGCCGTCGAAATCACAAAAGCCCTGAACGGACTGTCCGTGTCCGCCGCAGATCTTGCGCGGACTGCACAGGAAAGATGGACTGGCAGCGGCAATGGCGCGGCGGCCAGCGTGTTTGTGAACAACGCTCGGATCCTTCCCGCCAAGACCCTCACCGCCCAGGAGATCTACGACGATTGCTCCGGCGTGGTGAAGAACGCCTCCTATGACAAGGAGACGGGCGCCATCGTACCGGAGGAGGCCGGAGCGGACTTCGATGTGGACGAGGCCCAGCGGCTGCTGGACGCGGCCGCGCCCGGCGAGATGGTCACCGTCCCCGCCCAGGTGGAGCTGCCCGCCGTCACGGCGGAGGAGCTGGAGCAGGTGCTGTTCCGGGACGTGCTGGGCGAGGCCCGCACCCATGTGGGCGGCACATCCGCCCGCCGGTCCAATGTGAAGCTGTCCGCCGCATCCATCAACGAGTATGTGATGAACAGCGGCGACGTGTTCTCCTACAATGACGTGGTGGGCCAGCGGACCGCCGCCCGGGGCTATCAGGCGGCTCCCGCCTATGTCCAGGGGGAGACGGTGGACGAGATCGGCGGCGGCATCTGCCAGACTTCCTCCACGCTGTACCTGGCCTGCCTGCGGTCCAACCTGGAGATCACGGAGCGGTACGCCCACCGCTACGTCCCCGCCTATATCACCGCGGGCATGGACGCCACGGTGTCCTGGGGCGGGCCGGACTACAAGTTCACCAACAACTCCCTGTACCCCATCAAGATCGTCACCATCTATGAAAACAATTACCTGACGGTCCGGATCCTGGGCACCAATGTGGACGGCACCAGCGTGAAGATGACCAACGAGCACCTCTCCACCACGCCCTATGAGACGGTGTATGAGGACGACCCCACCCTGGCGCCGGGCACGGAGAAGGTCAAGACCACGCCCTACACCGGGTACAAGTACCGGACATACCGCAATGTCTACGACGCCAACGGCAAGCTGATCTCCTCCACTTACGAGGCCACCAGCGACTACAAGTCCCGCAATAAGGTGATCCTCCGGGGCCCGGCGGTAGAGCCCGCCGACGGCGGCGCCCAGATCCCAACGGACACCACCGATCCCACCAACCCCGTAGAGCCGACGGAGCCCCAGGACCCTGATGTCCCCGCAGAGCCTACAGAACCCACGACGCCGGATGATGGCTGGACCATCCAGACGCCGGAGCAGGACGGCCAGCAGACAGCGGAAGGGCAGACCGGCACCGGGACCACTGGGGAGTCCGAACTTTCCACGGACGTCCTGCCCCAGGACGAACCCTTTGTATGACCGCCAGGGGAATTCTGTCACTATTTGCAGAAAGAGGCAGCCGGATTTCCGGCTGCCTCTTCGTCTTTTTCCGCCCGCCGCATATACTAGCCCTATCTGACGCGGGCGGGAGGACGGCCATGGAAAAACATGCCTTTCATGTCTGGCGGTACGGGGCGCCGCTGCTGGTGCTGGCAGCGGGCGCCGCCGCCCTCTGGCCGTTCCGCCATCAGTTGACGGCGGAGGCCATCGCCGCCTTTTCCCCCCGGCAGACGGTTCTGGCGGCGTCGTTCCTGGTGGGGCTGTACGCCCTCAAGAGCCTCTCCGTCTGCTTTCCCATGTCCGCCCTCACGGCGGCGGGGGGACTGCTGTTCCCCTTCCCCCTGGCGCTGGCGGTGAACCTCTGCGGCACCGGGGTGGCCCAGACCATCCCCTTTTTCCTGGGGCGGCGGGAGCAGGGGGGACTGGAGGCCCTGGCGGAGCGGATTCCCCGGGTGGCGGGCGTCTGCCGGGCCCAGGCGGAGAACCCGTGGCTGTCCGTCTTTCTGCTGCGGCTGGCGGGGGCATCGCCGGGGGACGTGGTGAGCCTCTATCTAGGGGCCTCCGGCACGCCCTACGGCACGTATCTCTCCGCCGGGCTGCTGGGCGGCCTGCCCCGGATTGCCTGCGCCACCGTGCTGGGCGGCGCGCTGTGGCAGCCGGGGAGCGGGCGCTTCTGGCTGTCCCTGGCGGCGGGCGGGGCGCTGACGGCCCTCTCCGGCGTTATCTGGCTCCTGTGGCGGCGCCGCAGGAGGGCGTGAAGCGGCGGTTGCTTTTTTTTGCCAAACCGTGTACACTGTTGTCGGCAAGCTCGATCTGTCCAATGAGGGAGATGGTCGGATGCAGACGCTGACACAGCGCCGCAGCGTGCCGGTGGACGCGGCCAAGACCGCTGCCATCTTCGGCACGCTGCTGATCCATGCCTCCGCCGCCGGGGGCTTTGCGGGAGCGCCGGGGTCCTTTGGGTGGACCTCCGCCCTGTTCTGGAACTGCCTGCTGCGCAGCGCGGTGCCGGTGTTCTTCCTGTGCAGCGGCGCGCTGCTGCTGCCGCCGGAAAAGGAGGTCACCGTCCGGCGGGTGTGGACGAAGTACATCCCCCGCATCCTGGCGGCCCTGCTTTTCTGGGCCGCAGCCTATGAGGGTGTGGAGCTGCTGCGGGGCTGGCGCGCTGCGGGCGTGCTGGAGCGGACGGCCCTCCGGCAGGCGGCGCTGAATCTGGTGCTGTTCCATCACAAGAACCATCTCTATTACCTCCACATCATTCTGCTGGTGTACGCGGTGCTGCCCCTGACCCGCCGCCTTGTGGCGGCGGCGGACCGGCGGCTGCTGAACTACGCTCTGGGGATCTGGTTCGTGCTGGGGTGTCTGGCCCCCACGCTGAAATTCTTCCCGCCCCTGTCCCTCGTCGGCGGCATCCCTGCCCAGTACCCCATCAACCTGACTTGGTGCGCCGTGGGCTATGGTGTGCTGGGCGATGTCCTGACTCAGGAGGCGCCCCGCCACAGGCCCCGGACCTTTGTTTGGCTGTATTTGGCGGGCACGGCGCTGACCTTCGGCCTGACGCTGGCGGCCTCCGTCAAAACCGGGGCGCTGTATCAGGTGTTCCTCCAGGGGAGCGCCCCCGGCGTCTGTTTGCAGGCGGCGGGGCTGTACGGCTTCTGCGCCGCCCGGTGGCAGAACCGGGACCGCTGGCCCATGGCGGAGACCGTCTCCAAGGCGTCCTTCTGCATCTACTTGACGCACCTGTTCTTCCTGGACTTCCTGGCGGGCAGGGGCCTCTCCGCCGGGACGCTGCCGCCCGTCTGGGGCGTGCCGGTGCTGGCGGCCGCGGCCTTCGGGGGCGGCTTTCTGGTGTGGCTGGTCCTCCGGCGGGTGCCGGTGGTGAAAACCTATCTGATTTGAGGAGAAAACTATGCTGTATGCCCTTTGCGCCGCGCTGTCCCTGGCCCTGCTGGGCCTGGACCAGTGGGTGAAGCACTATGTCACCGTCAACATCCCCCTGGGGGAGGCCCAGCCCTTTCTGCCCGGGCTGGTAGAGCTGCGGACCGTCCACAACTACGGGGCGGCCTGGTCCAGCTTCTCCGGTATGCGCTGGCTGCTGGTGGCGGTCACCTCCGTCATTGTGATCGCGGTGGCGGTGGTCCTGCTCCGCCGGATCGTCCGGCACCCCCTGGGGGTGGCGGCGGGATTCCTGATTCTGTCCGGCGGCGTGGGGAACATCATCGACCGGGTGCGGCTGGGGTACGTGGTGGACATGTTCCACCTGGAGTTCTGGCCCTCCTACCCGGTGTTCAACGTGGCGGACATCTGCGTGGTGTGCGGCGCCGTGCTGGCGGTAATCTATTACCTATGGTTCTACGAGAAATACGACAAGAGAGGCAAGGCCCATGGAGACGCGGACGCTCCAAGTGAATCCTGAGGACACCGGCACCCGGCTGGACGCCTGGCTGGCCGGACAGCTGCCGGATGTGACCCGCTCCGCCGCCGCCCGGCTGTGCGAGGAGGGGCGGGTCACCGCTGCCGGAAAGCCCCTGGCGAAAAACTACCGCCTGGGCGGGGGAGAGGCCGTGTCCGTCGCCCTGCCGGACCCGGAACCGGTGGACGTGGCGCCCCAGGACATCCCCCTGGATGTGGTGTACGAGGACAGCGACGTGATCGTGGTGAACAAGCCCAAGGGGCTGGTGGTCCACCCGGCCCCCGGCCACCCGGACGGCACGCTGGTCAATGCCCTGCTGCACCACTGCGGGGACTCCCTCTCCGGCATCGGAGGGGAGCTGCGGCCCGGCATCGTCCACCGGATCGACCGGGACACCTCCGGCCTCATCATCGCAGCGAAAAACGATGCTGCCCACCAGAAGCTCTCCGCCCAGCTTCAGGACCACACCCTGGCCCGGATTTACCGGTGCATCGTGATCGGGAATCTCCGGGAGGACAGCGGTACGGTGGACGCCCCCATCGGCCGCCACCCGGCGGACCGGAAGAAGATGGCGGTGGTGGCGGGCGGCCGGAGCGCGGTGACCCACTGGTCCGTGCTGGAGCGGTTCCCGGGCTATACCTATGTGGAGTGCCGACTGGAGACCGGGCGCACCCACCAGATCCGGGTCCACATGGCGCACATCGGCCACCCCATTCTGGGGGACACGGTGTACGGGGCGAAAAAGCCCGTGCCGGGTCTCCAGGGCCAGTGCCTTCATGCGGTGGGGCTGCGGTTTCTCCACCCCCGGACCGGGGAGCTGGTGGAGCTGTGGTGCGACCTGCCGGAGGCGTTCCAGACCCAGCTGCGGAAGCTGGAGAACCGAGGATAGAACAACGCCGGGCCGCTCTCAGCGGTCCGGCGCGTTTGCACCCGGCAGCCGGGTGTCCGGCGGGTCCTGGTCCGGGGTGCGGGGGATCCACAGGGGGCAGGACTGATCCTCCCGCCGGTCCTTCATGCGGGGATGGGCGCAGTGGCCCAGGCTCAGGGGCAGAAAGCACCCGTTGGGGGCGTTCCGGGCCTGCCGCCCGTCCCGCCAGATGTAGTGCCGGGTAAAGTGGCCGCAGGAGCCGCAGTACACGTCATCCCGTTTCTCATATAGAGCCATTTTTATCACCTCATGAAAATTATATCGGCTACACCGATATAAGTCAATATCGCTTTCACCGATGCGGTATGTTATCGCTTGAGGTGATGGCATCATGTATTTGAGGAGAGTCAAGGAACTGCGAGAGGATTCGGACACACCGCAGAAAGTGATCGCGGAGTATCTCGGTGTGAAACAGAACACCTACTCAGACTACGAAAACGGAAAGATCAAGATACCGCTGGAAGTCTTTTTCAAATTGGCAGATTACTACAAGGTCAGCTTGGACTATTTAGCGGGCCGCACAGACAAGCGATAGAAGGAGGGCACCCATGTTCACAGCCATTCTCTGGGACTACGACGGCACCCTGGCCAACACGCCGGTGAAGAACATCGCCGTCACCAGGGCCGTCCTTGGCCGCCTGGACCCGGCCCTGCTGGACCCGTTGCCGGACGCGCTTTCCTCCCTGGCCGCCTATCAGGCCGCCAACTACCGCTGGCGCAACTGGCGGGAGCTGTACCAGCACGCCCTCCGCGTCCCGGCGGACCGGCTGGACGAGGCGGGGGCCCTGTGGGGCCCCTGCCAGCTGGCGGACCGGACCCTGCCGCCCCTCTTCGGCGGGCTTTTGGAGGTTCTGCCCCGTCTGGCCGCCCTGGCCCCCATGGGCATCTGCTCCCAGAACGACAGCGGCAACATCCGCGCCGCCCTGGCCGCCCACGGCGCGGCGGACTGCTTTGCCGCCGTGGTGGGCCACGCGGACGTGGACTTCGCCCGTCAGAAGCCGGACCCCGCCGCCTTCCTGGCCTGCCTGGACCGGCTGGGGCTTCGGGAGGGGCGCTTCGCCTACATCGGGGACCACGCCGGGGACATCGCCTTCGGCCGCAATGCCCAGGCGGCCCTGCGGGCCATGGGCCGGGCGGCGGAGGTGGTCTGCGTGGCCGCCGCCTGGGGCGGCGCCCCGTCCGTGGATTTGGCGGCGGCGGACGCCGTGGCCGCCCGCCCCGCGGACCTGCCGGATCTTCTGGCAGACCTGTGACACAACAGCGGCCCCGCCGGAAACTTCCCGGCGGGGCCGCTGTCTGCCTGCCGGAGGTTTCTGCTTGTGCTTTGTTTTCTGGTGTGCTATGATATTTTAGTTAAAGTATCTGCATTTGGAGGAACTGATTTGGAACGCGAAAACGTATTGATCCCCCAGGCGGACCTGGACCGCCAGCGGGAGTTTGAGGAGAAAATCCGCGGCCTGTTCGCCGCCCGGGAGGCTCACCCCGCGGCCTGTGTGGACACCTTCGGCTGCCAGCAGAATGTGGCGGACGGACAGAAGCTCATGGGGATGCTGGAGGCAAGCGGCTTCACCCTCACCCAGGACCCGAAGGAGGCCGATCTGGTGCTCCTGAACACCTGCGCCATCCGGGAGCACGCGGAGGACCGGGTGTTCGGCAACCTGGGCGCCCTGACCCACACCAAGAAGGAGAATCCGGAGCAGGTGATCTGCCTGTGCGGCTGCATGGCCCAGGAGCCCCGGGTGTCGGAGCGGATCAAAAAGTCCTATCCCCACGTGGATCTGGTGTTCGGCCCCCAGGCCCTGTGGAAGTTCCCGGAGCTTTTGTGGCAGGTGTATGAGACGAAGAAGCGGGTCTTTTCCGTCCAGGACGAGCACGGCACCATTGCCGAGGGCATCCCCGTGGTGCGGGAGAAGGGCGTGAAGGCCTGGGTCTCCATCATGTACGGATGCAACAACTTCTGCTCCTACTGCATCGTGCCCTACGTCCGGGGCCGGGAGCGGAGCCGGGACCCCCAGGCCGTGCTGGCGGAGGTCCGGCAGCTGGTGGAGGCGGGGTACAAGGACATCACCCTGCTGGGCCAGAACGTGAACTCCTACGGCAACGATCTGGATTTGGATTACCACTTCCCCGACCTGCTGGCGGACATCGACCGGATCCCGGGAGAATATCTCATCCGCTTCATGTCCAGCCACCCCAAGGACGCCACGCCCCGGCTGTTTGACGTGATGGCCGCAAGCTCTCATGTGGCCAAGCAGCTGCACCTGCCCTTCCAGTCCGGCAACGACCGGGTCCTGAAAGAGATGAACCGCCGCTACACCCGGCAGCAGTACCTGGATCTGGTGAACTACGCCAAGCGGGTCATGCCCGGGCTGGTATTGACCTCCGACGTCATCATCGGCTTCCCCGGCGAGACGGAGGCGGAGGCCATGGACACCGTGTCCCTGGTGGAGGAGGTGGGGTTTGACGCCCTGTTCACCTTCATCTACTCCCCCCGCCCCGGCACCAAGGCCGCGGCCATGCCGGACCCGGCCACCCGGGCGGAGAAGCAGAAGTGGTTTGACAGGCTCCTGGAGGTCCAGAACAATATGTCCGCCAAGCTCCACGCCGCCTATGTGGGCAAAACGGTGCGGGTGCTGGTGGACGGCGAGAGCGACGACCCGGAGTACCCCCTGACCTCCCGGACGGAGGGCAACCGCCTGGTGCGGCTGAAAGGGGACAAGGCCCTGATCGGGCAGTTCGCGGATGTGGCCGTCACCGGCAGCAACACCTGGGCGCTGTACGGCGAGGCCGTTTAACGGTAGACCTCCCGCGCGAGGAGGAAGGCCCGCCGGGCGTAGGCGTCCTGATAGGCGCTGCCTGCGGCGGCGGAGGCGTCCTCATAGGAATCCAGCAGCGCACGCTGCTGATCGGTGAGGGTGGCGGAAAGCGCGGTCAAGGCGTCGTTCGCCTGCTGGAGGGAGAGGAAGTAGTCCTTGCCCAGAGAGGGGAACAGCTCGTCCTCCAGGGCGGTGAGCAGGATGTCGATGTAATCGGACATAGATTTCACTCCTGAAATGTTGGTTGACACACGAATGTGTGCTGTTATAATATCACACACGAACGTGTGCGTCAAGAGAAAAGAGGATGCCCGTGACATTTTCTGAACATCTTCTTCAGCTGAGAACAGCAAGAGACCTGAGTCAAAAGGCTCTTGCGGTGGAAATTGGAATCAGTTGGCGCACCTATCAAAACTATGAGCTGGGTCTGCGGGAACCGACCCTGTCCACACTGATTGCCCTGGCGGATTTCTACGGCCTGTCGCTGGATGAGCTGGTCTGCCGGGAGCGGTAGGGGCGGAACTGTGTGTCCGCCCGCCGGATTTCCGCCGGACCCCTGCAGGACCGTAGGGGCGGTTATCAACCGCCCGGGGGATTCAGCTGGGGTGCCAGCTGGGCAATGCGCCCCCCATTCTCTTTTTGGTTGCGCCAAAAAGAGAACGCGCCGCGCCCGGTGTAAGAGAAAAAGGCGCCGGGCGCGCTCCGGTGCAGTGGCCCTCCGCGCGTACGGGGGTCGGCGTACCAGTGCCTGCTCCGATTTGGCCTTGCCTTCGGGCACGCTATGCTCTTCTGCGATTTCCCCGACTGCCGTCCCGTGGCGGATGGTGCGGAAGTTGTCGGGGTGCAAGAACGCATTTGACCAGCTTCTCTTTCCGCGCGTTCCGCTTCGCTACGCGCTGCCCGGGCGGTTGTAGAGGCCGATGCCCTCATCGGCCCGCTGCGGAGGCTTTCATCAACCACCGGCCAGCGGCAGCGAAAAGAGAAGCTGGATGTATCCCGGACATCCCCGGGCTGAAGGGTTCCCCAAGGGCCGGGCGTTTCCGTCTCTGACCGCCGCGCGGGATTGCCAACCTTCCCCCGCCGGCGGCAGGAGGTCTGCGCCTGCGCAGACCGACCCGCCGAGACATTTTTTCTTTTCCACCGGGCGCGGCGCATTTTCTTTTTGATGTCTCAAAAAGAAAATGGGGGGCGCATCCCGCATGGACAATGCCCCCCGGCGGGAGCCAGACCCCTGTGGCCGCCGTTCGGCGGCCTGCCCAGCCCAGCCATCCACATGGCTGATTTCCCGCGTCCCATGGGACGCACCCCCATAAAACGAATCCAAATCCTTTGATAGAAAGAGAATGAGGTGACCCTTTTGGCCGAACTCACCCCCATGATGAAGCAGTACCTGGAGATCAAGAAGGACAATCCGGACTCCATCCTGTTCTTCCGTCTGGGCGACTTCTATGAGATGTTCGCTGACGACGCGAAGCTGGCCTCCCGGGAGCTGGACCTGACCCTCACCTCCCGGGACCACGGCAAGCACGCCAAGCCCGAGGAGGAGCGGGTGCCCATGTGCGGCATCCCCTACCACGCCAGTGAGGCCTACATCGCCCGGCTCATCGCCAAGGGCTACAAGGTGGCCATCTGTGAGCAGATGGAGGACCCGGCAACGGCCAAGGGGCTGGTGAAGCGGGACATCATCCGGGTGGTGACCCCCGGCACGGTGATCGACGCCGCCTGCCTGGAGGAGAAGGCCAGCAACTTCCTCTGCGGCATCTACATCGACAGCCAGAACGCCGGCGCGGCCTTCTGCGACATCTCCACCGGCAAGACCCACCTGACGGCCTTCTCCGGTCCGGACCGGGTGGAGCACGTCGTCAACGAGCTGGGCCGCTTTTCCCCGGCAGAGGCGGTGGTGAACGACGGGGCCGCCTCGGAAAAAGCCCTGACCGACGCCCTGACGGAGAAGTTCCGCTGCCGGGTGGAAAACGGCGGCGAGGGCCGCTTCCGCCTGGCGGAGGCGGAGCGAAACATCCGCCGCCAGTTCGGGGAGGAGGCGTTTGACCGCCTGCCCAGGACCAACCCGGCCGCGGCCATGGCCCTGGGGGGATTGCTGCACTACCTGTACGAGACCCAGAAGACGGACCTCTCTCACATCAACGACCTGGACTACTACGAGCAGGGCCGGTTTATGGAGCTGGACCTGACCGCCCGGCGGAACCTGGAGCTGACGGAGACCCTCCGGGACCGGGAGAAGAGAGGCTCCCTCCTGTGGGTGCTGGACAAGACCAGGACGCCCATGGGTGGGCGGCTGCTCCGCAGCTGGCTGGAGCGGCCGCTGCTGTCCGTCACCGCCATCGCCAAGCGCAATGCCGCCGTGGCCGCCCTGGTGGAGAGCACCATGGCGCGGGAGGAGCTCATCGCCGCCCTGACGGGCCTGGGAGATATGGAGCGGCTCATCGGCCGCATCGTCTACGGCACCGCCGGGGGACGGGACATGGTGTCCCTCCGCTCCGCCATCGAGCGGCTGCCCGCCCTCCGGGCCCAGCTGGCGGCCTTCTCCGGCGGACGGCTGGCGGAGCTGGCCGGGGAGCTGGACGACCTGACGGAGATCGGGGCACACATCGGCGCGGCCATCTGCGACGAGCCGCCGTTCTCCGTCCGGGAGGGCGGCTTCATCCGGGACGGCTACCACGAGGAGGTGGACCGCCTGCGGCACATCATGAACGGCGGCAAGGGCGTCCTGGCGGAGATCGAGGCCAAGGAGAAGGAGCGCACCGGCATCCGGACCCTGAAGATCGGCTACAACAAGGTCTTCGGCTATTACATCGAGGTGTCCAACTCCTTCAAGGACCAGGTGCCGGACACCTACATCCGCAAGCAGACCCTGGTGAACGGGGAGCGGTACATCACCCAGGAGCTGAAGGACTTGGAACACGAGATCCTCACCGCCTCGGACCGGGTGGTGGCATTGGAGTATGAGCTCTTCACGGCGCTGCGGCAGGAGATCTCCGCCCAGAGCGCCCGCATCCAGCGGACTGCCGCCGCGGTGGCGGAGGTGGACGCCCTGGTGTCCTTCGCGGCGGTGGCGGTGCGGAACCACTACTGCCGCCCCACGGTGGACGAGTCTGGGGCCATCGAGATCCACGACGGCCGCCATCCGGTGGTGGAGCAGATGCTCAAGGACAGCCTCTTCGTCCCCAACGACACCTTCATGGGGGAGAAGGAGGACCGGGTGGCCATCATCACCGGCCCCAACATGGCGGGCAAGTCCACCTACATGCGCCAGGTGGCGCTGATCGTCCTCATGGCCCAGATGGGCTCCTTCGTCCCGGCGGCCAGCGCCCGCATCGGCGTGGTGGACCGGATCTTCACCCGTATCGGCGCCAGCGATGACCTGTCCGCCGGCCAGTCCACCTTCATGGTGGAGATGACGGAGGTGGCGGACATTCTGCGCCACGCCACGAAGCACTCCCTGCTGATTCTGGACGAGATCGGCCGGGGCACCAGCACCTTTGACGGCATGTCCATCGCCCGGGCGGTGCTGGAGTACTGCGCGGACAAGAAGCTGCTGGGGGCCAAGACCCTGTTCGCCACCCACTACCACGAGCTGACGGAGCTGGAGAACACCCTGCCCGGCACGGTCAACTACAACATCGCCGTCAAGACCCGGGGGGAGGACATCATCTTCCTGCGGAAGATCCTCCCCGGCGGGGCGGACCGCAGCTACGGCATCGAGGTGGCCAAGCTGGCGGGGCTGCCGGACAAGGTGGTCCAGCGGGCCAAAACGGTCCTGAAAGAGCTGGAGGAGGAGAACGGCGTCCAGTACGTAGCGGCCCGGAAAGAGGAGGACCAGGTGTCCCTCACCGCCATCGGCGAGGGGGAGGTGCTGGACGCCCTCCGCCGCTGCCAGCCGGACACGCTGACGCCCATTGAGGCGATGAGCCTGATCTACGAGTGGAAGCAGAAGCTCAACTGAGCACCCGGCCGGGCAGGCACGGCGGGATGCGCCCTCTGCCGCGGGGGACCGGACGCGCTGACGGCGCCCGGAGAGCGGCCTTCAGGCCGGGACAGGGGATTCCGCGGAAATGAGGGGCCTGGCGGCGGGCGGACACGCGCCGCCCAAGCCCAGCGGATCAAAAGAAGACCCCGGCGGATCCGCCCGCCGGGGAAAACGAGCTGAAACAGAAGCCGGACGAAAACCGGGAGGGAACGAGATGCCAAGAAGAAAGAGCGCCGCCTATATGTCGGCGGGGGAACAGATCGCGGGCACGGTGCTCTTTGTGATCTACCTGCTGGTGCTGCCCTTTGTCACAGCCCCGCTGTTCCGCCTGATCGGCGGACTGCTGGGAGTGACCATCAGCACCGGATTGCAGAATATCCTGTATTACTACATCCTCTTCGCCGCCACGGTCATCATTTTCCACGGCTTTCTGGGTCGGACCTCCCGGCACTTTGCAGAGAACCTGGGCGGGGCCTGCAAGTTCATGGCCATCGGACTGGTGGCCCTGTACGGCCTGAACGAGCTGGTGTACCGCCTGACAAGACTGGTGGTATCCAACCAGACCAACCTGAACGACACCACCATCTCCGCCCAGATCGAGGACGCGCCCCACATGACGCTGCTGATCGTCATTTTCCTGGCGCCCTTTGTGGAGGAGGTGCTCTTCCGGGGACTGGTGTTCGGGAATCTCCGGCGCAAGAGCGCGGCGGTGGGATACCTGGTCAGCTGCCTGCTGTTCGCCCTGCTGCATGTGTGGCAGTTCGCGGTGGTGAACCGGGACATCACGTATTTCCTGCTGATGCTCCAGTATCTGGTGCCCGGGCTGGTGCTGGCGTGGGTCTATGACCGCACCGGCACCCTGTGGACGTCCATCGGTCTCCATGCGGCGGCCAACGCCCTCTCCGCTTGGACCCTTGTGGCGTAAGAACCGAATTCCGGAATGATGAGGGGAGAAAGGGACAGATGAATTTTTGGGACGTATTTGGCGAGATGCTGGTCATCCTGTTCGCCATTGCGGCGGGCTATGCGGCCAACCGGCTGGGGTACCTGGGCGGGGAGGCGGACCAGAAGGTCTCCAAGCTGCTGCTGAACATCACCATGCCCGCCATGATCGTGGCGGCGGTGATCACCGGCGAGGAGCTGCCGGAGCTGGGGACCATCCTCTCCATCCTGGAGGTTGGCGTGGTGTTCTACCTGCTGGAGGCGGTCTTTGCCCTGGTGGTGCCCCGGTTCCTGCCGGGCACACAGGGGCAGAAGGGCGTGTGGCGGTATGCCCTGGCCTTCCCCAACGTGGGGTTCATTGGCTATCCCGTAGCGGTGGCCCTGTTTGGAGACGGCGCACTGTTCTATGCCGCCATTCTGGCGCTGCCCTTCAATCTCTTGTCTTACAGTCTGGGCCCGCTGCTGCTGGCAGGGGCCGCCCGCTTCCGCTGGAAGCAGCTGTTCACCCCCTGCATCGTGGCCTCTGTCCTGGGATTGGTGCTGGCGCTGACCCGGCTGCGGCCGCCGGCCCTGGTGGGCGAGATGCTGGACTTTGTGGGAGACATCACCGTGCCGCTGTCCCTGCTGGTGGTGGGCTCCCTGCTGGCGGGCATGTCAGCCGGACAGGTGCTGCGCTCTCCCAAGCTGTGGCTGCTGACGGCCATCCGCCTGCTGTTGCTGCCGGTGGCCCTGTGCCTGGTCCTCCGGGCGCTGGGGATCGACTCCCTGGTGCTGGGGATCGCTGTCACCCAGATGGCCATGCCCGTAGCAGTGAACGGGACGCTGCTGAGCATGGAGTACGGCGGAGACACCGAGTGCATGGCACAGATCACCTTCCTGACCACGGCGGCGTCCATCGTGACCATTCCCATCGTCGCCGTGCTGCTGCTCTGAGCTTAGAAAGGAAACCAATATGCCTCACATTCAACAACTGGAGTCCCACGTAGCGGACCTGATCGCCGCCGGTGAGGTCGTGGAGCGGCCCGCCAGCGTGGTGAAGGAGCTGGTGGAAAACGCCGTCGACGCCGGCAGCTCTGCCGTGGTGGTGGAGATCCGCCGGGGCGGCATGGGCATGATCCGGGTGACGGACAACGGCTGCGGCATCGCGCCGGAGGAACTCCCCACCGCCTTCCTGCGCCACGCCACCTCCAAGCTGCGGACGGAGGAGGACCTGGGGAAGATCGGTACTCTGGGGTTCCGGGGCGAGGCCCTGGCCGCCATCTCCGCCGTCAGCCGGGTGGACATCCTCACCCGCCAAACCGGCACGACGGAGGGAGCCGCCCTCCATCTGGAGGGCGGTGTGCCCGGCGCAGTGGAGCCCGCCGGTGCGCCGGAGGGCACCACCATCACGGTCCGGGACCTGTTTTACAACACCCCCGCCCGGCTGAAGTTTATGCGCAAGGACAGTGCGGAGACTGCGGCGGTGAACGGCCTCATGCAGCATCTGGCCCTGTCCCATCCGGACATCTCCTTCAAGTTCATCAAGGACGGGGTGGAGGCCCTGCTGACCCCCGGCGACGGAAAGCTGGACTCCGCCGTCTACGCTGCCCTGGGCCGGGACTTCGCCCGGGGGCTGGTGCCGGTGTCCGGCAGCGGAGGGGACATCACGGTCTCCGGTTTTGTCACCGCGCCGCTGATGGGCCGGGGCTCCCGGTCCATGCAGGTGTTCTTCGTCAACGGCCGGTTCATCAAGTCCCAGCTGCTGACGGCGGCGCTGGAGGAGGGCTACCGCAACCAGATCATGAAGGGTAAGTTCCCCGGCTGCGTCCTGTCCGTCACCCTGCCGGTGACGGCGGTGGACGTGAACGTCCACCCCGCGAAGACTCAAGTGAAGTTCGCCCGGGAGCACGATGTGTTCGACGCGGTCTACCACACGGTGCTGGATGCCCTGGGCAAAACCGGCGCTCCCGCCGCCGCTCCCGCGCAGGAGACGCGGCTCCCGGCGGCCTCCCGGCAGGACTTCTTCCAGACCATGGACGCCAAGACGTTCCGGCAGGGCGGTGCAAAGCCCGCTCCCCAGCCCGCGGCTCCGGCCCGGCCCGCCTGGAACACCGAGCTGCGGGCGCCCGCCCGGGTGGCGGACAGCGGGCAGACCTCTTTTTACCAGACCAAGCGCTCAGAGTCCGCGGCCCAGGGCGCTCTGGGAAGGGCGCCCGCCTCTGTGACGTCGCCGCCAGACACGCAGCAAAGCAGCCCGCCTGCACCCTCCTGCAACAAAGGTGCGCTGGGCAGACCGCCTGTCTCCGTGACCGCCCCACGGGCGGAGCGGACGGCTCCCTCCGCCCCCTGGACCTCTGCCCCAGTGTCCGTCCCTGCAGAAAAGACGACCTCGCCGGAATCTGCTCCCCGCCCCTTTGTGCCCGCCATCCCGCCGGAGCGGCTGAAGCTGACGGAGGATCTACCGGGCCAGACGACTGTTCTGGAGACGAAAGAGGCACCCTGGCGGATTGCCGGAGAGGTGCTGCGGACCTATATCATCTGCGAGAGCGAGGACGGCAGCGTCTGGCTCATCGACAAGCACGCCGCCCACGAGCGGATGAATTTTGACAAGCTGAAAAATGCTCAGGAGCCCCCCATGCGACAGACGCTGCTGGCCCCCATCGCGGCGGAGTTAAGCCGGGAGGACGGGGCGCTGCTGCTGGAGAACCTGCCCCTGCTGGAGCAGTTCGGTTTTGCCTGCGAGGACTTCGGGGCCGGCGCCCTGCTGGTGCGGGAGGTGCCGGCGGACATCGACGCCGCCGACACGGTGCCCACTCTGGAGGAGTTTGCCGAGCGCCTGCGGACCGGAAGATCCCCGGATGAAAAGCGGGAGGCGCTGCTGCATACCATGGCCTGCAAGGCGGCCATCAAGGGCGGCTGGGTCAGCGATCCGGCGGAGCTGCGGGTGCTGGTGGACCGGGTGCAGAGCGGAGAGATCAAATACTGCCCCCACGGCCGCCCGGTGGCGGTGAAGCTGACGAAGTACGAGCTGGAGAAGATGTTCAAGCGGGCGTGAGACTTCGAAGGGGGACTGCGTCCCCCCTTGACCTCCCCCCACACCAGTGACGTCGGTCACTGGTGTGTGCGCCCGAGGCGCACAGGTCAACGGATTTTCGGCAGGTACACGCCCTGCCGAAAATGATTGAGATTTCTTTGTTCGCCCGCGGCGAACGAACTGGGAAAAACCGCAGGGTTTTCCCCAGCCCTTTTTCCTGGCGGAGATGGGAGTGACGAATTTTTCAGGAGGTTTCCTATATGGCAAAAAAGGAAAAACGGTTTGTGCGGACCAGTGTGGAGAGCACCGGCTTTGAGGAAAACTCTGTCTGGGTGGACCGGGAGACCGGGGTCAACTACCTGTGGCATTCCACCGGCCATGCCGGCGGGATGACGCCCCTGCTGGACCGGGAGGGGAAGCCCATCATTACCACCCTTTTGGAGGAGAAGGAGTGATTTGCATGAAACTGCTGTTTGTCAACGGCTGCATCAGCCAGCGAGGGGAGGAATCCCGCACCCTGGTGCTGGCGAGATCGTTTTTGGACGCATGGCAGGCCAGGCATCCGGAGGCCGAGGTGGAGACTGTGGAACCAGAGGCCCTGCTGGCGCTGAAGCCCTTTGCGCCGGAGATGCTGAACGACCGGGACGCCCTGGCGGGGATCTGGTGCTTCGATGCGCCGGTGTATGATCTGGCCCGCCAGTTCCGGGCCGCGGACCGGGTGGTGGTGGCGGCACCCTTCTGGGACCTGACCTTCCCGGCGGCCCTGCGGACGTATATTGAGTACATCTCCGCCAATGGCCTGACCTATCACTACGAGGCCGACGGCTGCCACGGGGATTGCCGGGCAAAGAAGCTGGCTTATCTCACCTCCGGCGGGGATCTGGAGCAGCCCGAGAGTCTGGGTGTCCTGTACTGGAAGCAGCTGTGCGCCATGTTCGGCATCCCGGCGTTCAGCTATGTGTTTGCCGGCGGACTGGACCTGGATCCCGCCAAGACGGAGGAGATTTTGACGGAGGCCTGTGAGAAGGCCCGCAGGCTGTCGGAGGACTTCTGAAAAGGAGGCGGCTGCCGTAAGGGGGAGATTGCCGGCTGCGCTGGCACTGGTGCTTCTGCTGTCCGCTTGCGGAGGGCCCCCTTTACATCCGGGAGCGGATCGTATACAGTGAGTATATTGATGCATCAGAAGCGGAACAGCCTTGACAGGCGAGAGGAGGGACGGCGATGGCTGAGAAGATCATCTGTGTGGTGGGGCCGACGGCCTGCGGCAAAACGAAGCTGGGTGTCCTGCTGGCAAAGCGGTATGACGGGGAAGTGGTTTCCGCCGACTCCATGCAGATTTACAAGGGCATGACCATCGGCACCGCCGCCCCCACCGCCGAGGAGATGGAGGGCGTGCCCCATCACATGATTGCCGTGGCAGACCCGGCGGAACAGTGGTCCGCCGCCCGGTACGCCCGGGCGGCCGTCCCCATCGTGGACGACATTCTGCGGCGGGGAAAGCGGCCCATCCTGGTGGGCGGCACCGGGCTGTGGCTGGATGCGGTGGTGCAGGGCCGGACCTTCGCCGGCGGCCACGCCGGCGGCGCTGTCCGCAGGGAGCTCCAGGCCCAGCTGGCCCGGGAGGGCATCGGCCCGCTTCTGGAGGAGCTGCGGCAGGTGGACCCGGAGGCGGCGGAACGCCTCCATCCGGCGGATGAGAAGCGCATCCTCCGGGCGCTGGAGGTCTACCGGGAGACGGGAAAGACCATCTCCGCCCACAACGCGGAGACAAGGGACCTGCCGCCCCGGTACGACGCCGTGTGGATCGGCCTCCAGTTCCGGGACCGGGCGGACATGAAGACCCTGATCGACCGCCGGGTGGACGCCATGGTGGCGGCGGGCCTGCTGGAGGAGGTGGGGCAGCTGCTGGAAAGCGGCCTGCCCCGGGAGGCCACGGCTCTCCAGGCCATCGGATACAAGGAGTTCCTGGGGGTTCTGGACGGCACCGCCACGGTGGAGGAGGCCGTGGCGGAGGTGAAGCTCCGCTCCCGGCAATACGCCAAGCGCCAGCTGACTTGGCTGCGGCGAAATCCGGACATTCACTGGATCTGGTGGGAAAAAGACCGGGATTTTGCCCGGGCCCTCCAGGTTTCGACGGAAATCCTGGCCGCCGCTGGCGTATTCTAGCGGTGAGCGGACGGGAGACAGGGAAATCGTCCGACTCATACAGAAAAAAGGAGCGGACATATATGCAGACAAAAGCGAATTTACAGGACCTGTTTCTCCTCCGGGCCAGACGGGACAAGCTGCCCGTCACCATGTTTCTGATGAACGGCTTCCAGATGCGGGGCACCATCGCGGGGTTTGACGCCTTTGTGGTGGTGCTGGACAGCGACGGCCGGCAGCAGATCATTTACAAACACGCGATCTCCACCATCGCGCCGGTGCGGCCGGTGGATCTGGAGGGTGAGGAACCGGCCGTCGCGGGCGCATGAGCGGCCTGCGGACCCGTTTTGAGGCCCGCCGCCTAAAGGGCGGCACTTAGGCCGGGATCACGTTTTGCGGACCAAAACCTTGAGCACGGCGGGCAAAGCCCGCCGTGCCTGGGGAAATGAGAACTGGCGGGCAGAAAATCATTTCAAGCACACGACCTCCGCCATCGCGCCGGTGCGTCCGGCGGTGGAGCTGGAGGTTGTGGAGGTCTGCGCCTCCGCAGAGGGTCCTGCATGGGGCCGGGAAGGCTTCGCGGACAGAGACAAAGAGGTAACCATGAAAGAGAAAACCCTTGGCACAAAACTTTTGCTGGCAGCGGTCACGCTGGGCGTGCTGGCCTATTTCTCGATTCAGGCGGTGCGCTATTTCGGCGACCCGCTGACCACCACCATCGCCTACCAGTATCAGGTGGAGATGTCCACGGTGCTGTCCGGCTATGTGGTGCGGGACGAGGCGATCCTGACGGACGACACCAGCGGCCTGCTGCAGCTGCAGCGGGCGGAGGGCGAGCGGATCAGCGACGGCGGCGTGGTGGCGCTGGTCTACGCGGACCAGGCGACGCTGGACCGCCAGAAGGAGATCCAATCCCTCCATACCCAGATCGAACAGTTGCAGTACGCGGAGGAGGCGGCGCTGGGGGCGGAGGTCTCTCTGCGACTGGACGCCCAGATCCTCCAGACGATCCGCGACTACCGGGGCGCTCTGGCGGCGGACCGGCTGGACACGGCGGAGGACTGCGGAGCCGAGCTGCGGAGCCTGGTGATGAAGCGGGACTACACGTATTCCGATACGGAGGACCTGTCCGCCCAGATGGCGGAGCTCCAGAGCCAGTTGAGCAGCCTGCGGGCCCAGGCGGGAAGCTCTGTCCGGCAGATCACCGCGCCGCAGGCGGGGCTCTATTCCGCCGTGGTGGACGGATATGAGAACATTCTAACGCCGGAGAGCCTGGAGACGCTGACGCCCAGGACCCTGGCGGCCCTGGAGCCGGACGAGTCCCTGCGCTCCAACCGGGTGGGCAAACTGGTGCTGGGGGACACCTGGTACTATGTGACGGCCCTGGAGGAGAGCGAGGCCCAGACCCTGCAGGAGAGCGGGAGACTGAAGCTGCGCTTTGCCAAGGGCGTGGGCCGGGACTTGAGCGTGAAGCTGACCTATATCAGCGAGGCGGAAGGCGGCCGGGTGGTGGCGGTGTTCCAGGGGGACACCTATTTATCGGAGCTGACGCTGCTGCGCCAGCAGAGCGCCGAGGTCATCCGGCAGACCACCACGGGCATCCGGGTGCCCAAGGAGGCCCTGCGGGTGCGGGAGCGAACGGTTACGGATGAGGACGGGAACGAGTCCGTGGTGAGCGAGACCGGCGTCTACTGCATGGTGGGCATGAAGGCCCGCTTCAAGCCGGTGGACGTGCTGTACAGCGGAGATGACTTCGCCCTGGTGCGCTCCACGCTGGACACGGCAGAGGAGGTCAGCAAGACCCAGGAGCAGATTCGCCTCCGGGCGGGGGACGAGGTGATCATCACCGCCTATGACCTATATGATGGAAAGGTGATTGGCAGCTGACAGAGAGATGGCCGCAGGGCGGCCGCTGGAAAGGAGTATTGGAACGCTGATGACAATTGCGGAGAACATTGCCCGGATCCGGGCGAACATGGCCGCGGCGGCCCGGGAGGCCGGCCGGGACCCGAAGGAGATCCTGCTGGTGGGCGCCAGCAAGATGAACGATGCCGCCGCCTGCCGGGAGGCCGTGGCAGCCGGCATCGACGCCCTGGGGGAGAACCGGGTGCAGGAGATGGTACAGAAGCTGGAGCAGCACGCCTACGACGGCGCCCCCCTGCACTTCATCGGCCACCTGCAGCGCAACAAAGTCAAGCAGGTGGTGGGCCATGTGGCCCTGATCCAGTCCGTGGGCTCTCTGGAGCTGCTGGACGAGATCGAGAAAGTGGCCGCGGCCCGGGGGCTGGTGCAGGACATCCTGCTGGAGGTGAACATCGGCCGGGAGGCTGCCAAGAGCGGCTTTGCACCGGAGAAAGTCCTCCCCGCAGCGGAGGCCGCCCTGGAGCGGACCCATGTCCGGGTGCGGGGACTGATGACGATTCCCCCGGCAGACGCGCAGAGGGATGCCAATTTCCGGTATTTTCAGGAAGTTCAGGCACTTTATGTTGACATGAACCAAAAATTGTTTCATAATGAATTAGAATATCTGTCCATGGGCATGAGCGGCGACTATGAGGATGCGATCCGTGCCGGCGCCACCATGGTGCGGGTGGGCAGCGCCATCTTCGGCGCCCGCCATTACAACTGAAAAAGACCGGAGCGCGGCTCCGATGGGAGGCTATTATGAGCTTATTGGACGAACTGAAAAAGTGGACCCACCCCTACGAGGATGAGGACGAGGAGTATGATGACTTTGAGGAGCCGGTGCGGCAAAACGCCTTTGAGGACCGGAAGCTCAAGGTGGAGGACCGCCGCAACAAGGTGGTGAATATCCACGCCACCACCCAGCTGAAAGTGGTGCTGGTGAAGCCGGAGCGGTTCGAGAACGCCTCCGAGATCGCGGACCACCTGAAGGACAAGCGGACCGTGGTGCTGAACCTGGAGTCCACCAACAAGGATATCGCCCGGCGGCTGATCGACTTTCTGTCCGGCGTGGCCTATGCTGGCGAGGGCAAGATCAAGAAGGTGGCTGCCAATACATACATCATCACGCCCTATCATGTGGATATCGAGGGCGACCTGATCGACGAGCTGGAGAACAACGGCCTCTATTTCTGAGCGGACACGAGGGGGTAACATCGCACTATGCTGACACCACAGGAAGTTTCCACCCACGCCTTTTCCAAGGCAGTGATGGGCGGATATAACATGGCCATGGTCGATGAGTTTCTGGACGAGCTCACCGATGATTACACCGCGCTCTACAAGGAGAACGCGGCGCTGAAGGCCAAGCTGAAGGTCCTGGTGGAAAAGGTGGAGGACTACCGTGCCACCGAGGACTCCATGCGCGCCACCCTGCTGACCGCCCAGAAGATGGCGGACTCCATCGTCCACGAGGCAGAGGCCAAGCGGGACGAGATCCTGGCCCAAGCGGAGACCAGCGCCCGGGAGAAGATCGGCCAGCTGCGCCAGGAGGTGGAGGCCGCCGAGGAGCGGCTGCACCAGGGCCAGCGGGATCTGGCCCAGTTCATTGCCGCCAGCAGGGAGATCTGTGAGAAGGAGCTGAAATTCCTGGAGCAGCTGCCCGAGCTGCCGGTGGAGGCGGCGGAGCCGATTTCCCAGCAGGAGCCGGAGGAGGCCGTCCAGCAGATCGAGGAAAAGGTGCTGGCCGCTTTCAGCGAGCAGAGCGTGGAGGAGGAAGCGGCCCCGGCGGAAGCGGAAGAGGCGTCTCCGGCGGCGGAGGATGACTATCCGGAGGGGGACCCCTTTGCGGCTGATCCTGTGGATGAGCCTACCCGCCGCATCAATCTCAACGATCTGAAGTTCGGCCGCAATTACTCCGGCGGCGATGACTGAACGATCAAAGCGGCTCGCAGGAGCCGCTTTTTTCTTTCCCGGTCCCGGCGCTCAACGTCTTTTGATTGGAGGAGTCAGCCATGAAGCAACAGCCCATCGTGGCCTTTCTGTACGACTTTGACAAGACCCTCTGCACCACCGATATGCAGGACTACGCCTTCATCCCCTCCCTGGGGATGACCCCCGCAGAGTTCTGGGCGGAGGCCAACGGCTTCGGCCGCAGGAACCGGATGGACGGCATCCTGGCCTATATGTACACCATGCTGCGGGAGGCGGCGCGGCGGAACCGTCCTTTCACCCGGACGGACTTGGTGGAGAAGGGGCGGAGCATCGTGCTGTTCCCCGGTGTGGAGGACTGGTTCCGGCGGATCAACGACTTCGGCGCCGGCCAGGGTGTCCAGGTGGAGCACTACATCATCTCTTCCGGCCTGCGGGAGATCATTGAAGGCTCGTCCATCAGCGGGGAATTCAAGGAGATCTATGCCAGCGAGTTTTACTACGATGAGAGCGGTGTGCCCGTGTGGCCCAAGCTGGCGGTGAACTTCACCGCCAAGACCCAGTTCGTCTACCGGATCAACAAGGGCGTGCTGGACGTGTCCAACGACCGGGATCTAAACGCCTCCATGCCTGACGACAGCAAGCGGGTGCCCTTCACCAGTATGATCTACATGGGGGACGGCCTTTCCGACGTGCCCTGCATGAAGATGATGCGGGCCTACGGCGGCCAGGCCATCGCTGTGTACCAGGCCAGCAACCGCGCCGGTGTGGAGGACCTGCTGGCAAAGGGCCGGGTGGATTATATCTTCCAGGCGGACTACCGGGCCGGGTCTGCGCTGGAGGCCACGGTGCAGGACATCATCCGCAAAATGGCGGTGACGGACCGCTTGTGGGAGGAGAATGCCCGCCAGGTGCGCAGCATCGGGGGAGACGTGCTGCTGGGGCAGGTGGGCCTGTTCTGAGCTGGACGGCAAGGAAACAGCGGGGGAAGGCGCCGCAGCGCCTTCCCCCGAAAAATGTCTGAATCCGTGGGATTTTTCTTTACAATCCGTATCGTATTTGTTAAACTATACGTTATGTATTTAACTCTGAAGGAGAGAGAACGATGGCTTCCACAACTGAATTTTCACGGACCCTGTCCCTGCTGCGGCAGGAGCGGGGCGTCTCCCAGCGAACTGCCGCAGGGGATCTGGGAATCTCCCAGGCCCTGTTGAGCCACTATGAAAACGGCATCCGGGAACCGGGCCTGGCCTTTGTGGTGAAGGCCTGTGATTACTACCACGTCTCCGCGGACTTCATCCTGGGCAGGACCCTGTCCCGGGAGGGGAACATGCTGACGGAGCAGGAGATCCTGAACGCTGCGGAACCGGGCAACATCCTCCAGGGCAGCGTGCTGGCCACGCTCCAGAGCAAGCTGCTCTCCGGCGCTGTGGGGGTGCTGTTCGGCCTGCTGGGCAAGCTGAACGACAAGGCGGCCATCAACGCCGCTGCCGGATATCTGGGCAGCGCGGTGTACCAGCTGTACCGCCATCTGTACCGCACCGCCGGCGCCAACGAGGCGTACTTCTCTCTGGACCCGGCCGCCTGCACCATGGGCACAGCGGAGGCGGACATGAAGCTCTCGGAGATCCAGTACACCCGGAGCCTGCGGTCCCTGGCGGCAAAAAAGGCGGCGTTCCCGGACCTGTCCAACGAGGCCCTGACCGCCGCATACCCCGGACGGTGCCAGAGCCTGACCCAGGTGCTGAGCACCGCGGATGCCCGTCTCAGCGGCCTGACGGAGAAGACCAGATGAGCTTTCAGTCTCTGGCCTTTTTCGGCTTTCTGGCCGCAGCGCTGGCGGTGTGCCTGACAGCGGGGCGGCGCAGCCCCCGAGCGGGTGCGGCGATGCTGGCGGCGGCCTCCGCGGTATTCTACCTTCTGGGCCCCGGAGGATGGACGGTGGTGCTGGGGGGCATTGCCTGCCTGCTGGCGGGCATCTGCGTGACAGCATGCGCTATCCGCCGGATGGCCCGGTCCGGCGGCCGCCGCCGGACAATGGTTCTTGCCTGCGTCTATCACATCGCCATACTGGTGGGATTCAAGTATACGGAGTTCCTCACCGGCGGCGCGGTGGAGGTGGGCTGGGCTCCGCTGGGGCTGAGCTTTTTTACCTTCCAGCAGCTGTGGTTGCTGAAGGAGGTCTATACCGGGGAATATGTCCCCGCGCCGGGGGATTCCCTTCTGCTCTACGGGCTGTTTTTCCCCACCGTTACCTCCGGCCCCATCCTGCGGCCCGGAATCTTTTTCCCCCAGCTGCGGGAAAAGGGATTCCTCCATCCGGACTGGTCCGACGCCGCGGCGGGTATCTACGCCATCTGTTGTGGCACCATCAAAAAGGTGCTGCTGGCGGACGCCTTCGGCACTGTGGTGAACAACGGCTGGGTACATCTGGAAGAGCTCAGCGCTCCGGCGGCCTGGCTGGTGATTTTGGGGTATACGCTCCAGCTGTACTTTGACTTCTCCGGCTACTGCGACATCGCAGCCGGTGTGGCCCGGCTCTTCGGGCTCCGCCTGCCGATGAACTTTGACTCCCCGTATCGCAGCGCCTCTGTGACGGAATTCTGGAAGCGGTGGCACATCACGCTCACCACCTTCCTGCGGGAGTGCCTGTATTTCCCCCTGGGCGGCAGCCGCCGGGGCACGATCCGGACGTATTGCAATATTCTCATCGTCTTCCTGGTCAGCGGCTTCTGGCACGGGGCCGGGTGGACCTTCCTGGTGTGGGGCGCCCTCCACGGCCTGGCCCAGGTGGTGGAACGGGTCTGGGGCAGGGGCCGGGATCGGCTGCCCTTTGTCCTCCGGTGGGGGCTGACCTTTCTCTTTGTCAACATCGCCTGGGTGTTCTTCCGGGCACCGGACTGTGCCGGGGCCCTGGAGCTGCTGGGCCGGGCCGTCACCGGCGGCTTTGCAAAACCGGCGGCCTGGCTGCTGGAGGGCCTTTTCGCCGAGGAGACCAGCGCGGTGCAGATGCTGATTCCCGCCTTCACGCCCTGGAAAAACATCCTGCGGGTGGTGCTGCTGTATGGGGCGGGGATGGTCGCCGTCCTCTGGCCCCGGAACACTATCCGTCGGATGGAGGACTTCCGGCCTACGCTCTGGCGGGGCGCGGCCCTCACAGTGCTGACGCTTTGGTGTGTGCTGTCCTTTACCGGCGTCACCACCTTCATCTATTCCAACTTCTGAGGAGGGCCGTATGAAGCAAGCATATCGACGCTGGGTCTGCGGCCTTCTGGCGTGTATTCTGGCGCTGCTGGCGGTCTGCGGAGCCGTTGTGTACGTGGTGGATCCCTGCCTGTATTATCGGGTGCCGGACAAGTGGCAGCCGGTGCTGTTCAATGAGCGGTACCAGATGGCGGGCCTGGCGAAGAATGTGGAGGCGGACACCGTGCTGGTGGGCACCTCCATGGCGGCCAACTACCGCTCCAGCTGGATTCAGGAGACCTTCGGCACCTCCGCGGTGCGGCTCACCATCCCGGACGGGTATTACAGCGAGTTCGACCAGGTGATGAACGTCCTCTTTCGGACCCAGGAGCCGGAGCGGGTGATCTTCGGCCTGGATGTGAACACCCTGATCCGGGATGAGAGCGGTGTGACTGCGGCCATGCCGGACTATCTCTACAACGCCAATCCGCTGGATGACATCCAATATCTGCTGAACAAGGATACGCTGTATTACAGCGCCTACACCCTGCTCTCCAACCACTGGGGAGAGGGCGACACCATCGACGAGGGATTCACCTGGGACCGGAATGAGTGGTGGAACCATATCTCCGCCCTGGAGAACTATGACCGGCCGGAGATTGCGGCGGAGGAGCTGCCCGCAGATGCCTATCGGGACGATGTGGCCGCCAATCTGGCGGTGGCGGAACGGTGGGTCACAGAGCATTCGGACACGGAATTCGATTTCTTCCTGCCCCCGTACAGCATCCTCTTCTGGGACAAGGTCATTCGGGAGGGGAGGACGGAGGCGGTGTTTGCGGCCATCCGCCAGGCAGGGCAGACGCTGCTGCAGTATGACAATGTGAAGTTCTACGGCTATCTCATGGACCCGGAGATCGTCACGAATCTGGACAACTACTGCGACTATATCCACCACTCCGGCGGCGTCTGCCGGGAGATTCTCGCCATGCTTCAAAGGGAGGAGGGCCGCCTGACAGAGGAAAATCTGGAGGAGACCCTCGCCAACTGGCGGGAATTTGTGGTACACTATGACTATGACCAGTTCTGGGACGAGCGCTTCTGGATTCAGTGGAACGCAGAACATGCTGCGGCCCCATAAAGCGGCGGCCCGGGGAGGAACCCTGTGACAGGAGACTCCCAGGCGGAGCAGAGCCGCCCGGCGGCGAATGCCGCATCCGCTCCCTTGCGCCTCACCACCCCATAGAATCTCGGATTTTATGGGGCCCCCATTCCGATTGAAAGAACGGCGATGCGCGCCGGGCCCTTGATGCGGGCCTTGCGTGGACCGGCCGATGGAGGAATATCCGAATATGACAAAACAGAGCAACATCCGAAATTTCAGCATCATTGCCCATATCGACCACGGCAAGTCCACGCTGGCGGACCGGCTGCTGGAGAAGTGCAACGCCGTCTCCGCCCGGGAGATGGAGAGCCAGCTGCTGGACAACATGGACCTGGAGCGGGAGCGGGGCATCACCATCAAGGCCCGGGCCGTCCGGCTGACCTACCATGCCCAGGACGGGGAGGACTATGAACTGAATCTGATCGACACCCCGGGCCACGTGGACTTCAACTACGAGGTGTCCCGCTCTCTGGCCGCCTGCGAGGGCGCTGTGCTGGTGGTGGACTCCACCCAGGGCGTGGAGGCCCAGACCCTGGCCAACACATATCTGGCCATGGAGCACGACCTGGAGATTCTGCCTGTGTTCAACAAGATCGACCTGCCGGCGGCGGACCCCACCAAGGCCAAGCAGGAGGTGGAGGACATCATCGGCCTGCCGGCCATGGACGCGCCGGAAATCTCCGCTAAGATGGGCACCAACATCGAGGCGGTGCTGGAGGATATCGTAAAGAACGTGCCGCCCCCCAAGGGGGACCCGAATGCGCCTCTGAAGGCGCTGATCTTCGACAGTCAGTATGACTCGTACCGCGGCGTCATCGTCTACTTCCGGGTCATGGAGGGCACCCTCCGCACGGGCCAGCAGGTGAAGATGATGGCCTCGGGAGCCACTTATCAGGTTATCGAATGCGGCCATCTGCTGCCCCTGGGCATGGAGCCCTGCGACAGCCTCCGGGCGGGCGAGGTGGGCTACTTCACCGCCTCCATCAAGAACGTGAAGGACACCCGTGTGGGCGACACCGTCACAGATGCCGCCAGCCCCACGGCCGAGGCCCTGCCCGGCTACCGGCCCGTGCAGCCCATGGTCTACTGCGGTATCTACACGGAGGACGGCTCCAAGTATCCGGACTTGCGGGACGCGCTGGAAAAGCTCCAGCTGAACGACGCCTCGTTGAGCTTTGAGCCGGAGAGCTCCGTAGCTCTGGGCTTCGGCTTCCGGTGCGGCTTTTTGGGCATGCTCCACATGGAGGTGATCCAGGAGCGGCTGGAGCGGGAGTTCGACCTGGATCTGGTGACCACCCTGCCCTCCGTCATCTACCACGTGTACAAGACCGACGGTACCATGGTCACGGTGGACAATCCCCACAACTACCCGGACCCGGCGGTGATCGAGCACGCGGAGGAGCCCTATGTCAAGGTGAACATCATCGCTCCCAACGAGTTCGTGGGCAACATCATGCCCATGTGCCAGGACCGGCGGGGGGGGGTCAAGGACATGCAGTACCTGGACACCAATCTGGTGGAGCTCCACTACCAGATGCCGCTGAACGAGATCATCTACGACTTCTTCGATGCGCTGAAGGCCAACACCAAGGGCTACGCCTCTCTGGATTATGAGCTCTCCGGCTACCGGTCCAGCGAGCTGGTGAAGGTGGACATGAAACTCAACGGCGATACGGTGGATGCCCTGAGCTTCATCGCCCACAGAGACAAGGCGTATCCCCGGGCCCGCCGGCTGTGCGAGAAGCTGAAGGAGAACATCCCCCGGCAGCTGTTCGAGGTGCCGGTCCAGGCGGCCATTGGCGGCCGGGTCATCGCCCGGGAGACCGTCAAGGCCATGCGGAAGGATGTGCTGGCCAAGTGCTACGGCGGCGACATCAGCCGCAAGAAGAAGCTGCTGGAAAAGCAGAAGGAGGGCAAGAAAAAGATGCGCTCCCTGGGAAGCGTGCAGATCCCGACGGAGGCATTTCTCGCAGTGCTCAAGCTGGACGAGTAAGCCCTCCTTCCCGGGCCAGCGGCCCGGCGCCGCGGGAGCGGCGTCAAGCGGTTTCGGAAGGAAACCCTTGGAGCGGGCAGGCTCAGCCTGCCCGCTCTGATTGGATGAGGGGTCCCCGTAGAACCGGAGGTCCTGTGGGGTACGGCAAAAAGAAGATGTGCTCCCTGGGAAGTGTGCAGATCCCGACGGAGGCATTTCTGGCAGTGCTCAAGCTGCGTCGTGCATGGAAGACCCGCCGCGGGCGATAGCCTGCGGCGGGTCTTCTGCGTTTATGGGGCGGGGGGCGGCGTGCCGGCCGGAAGGCGGCGGCAGGTCACCAGCAGCACGCCGGGCATCCCCTCCAGCGGGGAACACCGCAGATGGTAAGGCGCTCCTTCCGGGGCCGGGAGGACCAGCTCCACAGAGGGAATTGCCTCCAGCTGGGACAAGACAGCCTCCAGGGAGAGGGCTTTCCGCAGGGCGGTCCGCTGGTGGGAGGGCGGCAGCTGCTGGAAATACCAGGCGGCCAGGGACCGGCAGGTGGCGTTCTCCGGCAGACGGCCTGCGGACGGTCCATAGGCACGGCAGGCACCGGAGCGGGCGTCCGCTGTCAGGACCAGCTCGTAATCCTGCCTGGTCAGGGTATCCAACAGAGTGCTTTGCAGCCTGCGGAAGCTCCGGTCCCACAGCTGGAAAAAGACTTCCAGATGCAGCGTGTCCGGGTTTTCCGCCATCTCTGCTTCTGTCCGGACCCAGGACGGGCCGCCCTTTCCGGTAGAGATCCAGTGGTCCATGGAGAATTGGAACACGCCTTCTGCAAAGGCATCCGACAGAGCATCCGGAGAGAAGAGAGCCTGGAACCGCGCCCGCTCCTCTGCCTCCGGCAGGGCAGAGGCCATCTGCTGGAGGCAGGCGCCTGCGGTACGGTCGAACAGCGTGCGCAGCAGGTGCCGGGACGCGGCCTTGGCGTCCAATGTCTGTCCGGCGGTCAGATCCAGCCGGGCGGAGGCCAGACAGGCCCTGGCCTGCCGGCGGTGCCGGGCGGCCAACTGCCGGAAGTGTTCCGCAGCCGCCCGGCGGCCAGTCACATCTTCCGCTTTGCCCAGCAGACGGTACACATTTCCGGCTTCATCGAACAGGCTCATCCACGACACCTGATAGCGTCGCCAGCCGGTGTCCTCATAATCCGCCCGATAGGTGCAGGAGACCGTCCCGGGATGCGTGATGGCCCGACGGACCGCGCCTGCCAGCCGCCGCCGGTCCTCCGGGTGGAGGTAGGACGCGGTGAGCAGGCTCTTCAGATAGCCGGAGACGGTGCGGGAGGTCCTGCGGCCGCTGGTGCTGTGCCGCTGGATCTGGGCTAGGTCCCGGGCGGGGTCATAGTCCAGTGTCAGGAGGGAGGTGTGCTCTAACAGCAGGTCGTACATCTGGGAGCGGATCTGATGCTCGGCCTGGGCCGCGGCCTCTTGGGAGATATCGGCACAGGCGATGTATGCCAGCCAGGAGCCGTCCGGCTGTTCCACCCAGGACATGTGGAGAGAGAGGCAGAGTTCCCGCCCGCCGCCCAGGCAGACCCGACAGGCCCGGCGCAGGGGCAGGCCGCACTCCCGGGACCGAACAGCTGCGGCCAGCAGTTCCTCCCGCTCGCCCGTCGGCAGGCCGCTGCCCGGGTCTTCCGCCAGACGGCGGGCCAGAGCTGCGGGCGAGAGGCCCAGCAGCCGGGAGAGAACCTGATTGGCCCGCAGCAGCTCCACGCCACCGTCAGGTCGGCGGCGCAGCAGGCAGAGACCTACCGGCATCCGGTCCAGCAGCGTCTCCGCATCCCGCAGAGCCGTCTCCCGCCGGGAAAGGGCCGCCTGCAGGTCCTGCCCCTCCCGCCGGAGGCGGTCGATATCCAGAAAGACGCCGCGGAAGACCGTGGCCCCCTGGCGGGTCGACAGGATTTCCGCCCGGAGATTCACCCAGACTGCCCCACCGTCCCGCCGCAGCAGGCGGAAGTCGTGATCCACGCCCCGTTTCTCCCGCGCCGCGTCCAGCAGTTCCTGGAGCAGCGCCGGCCAGTCCGCCGGAGCCACCAGAGCGGAAAAGGCCCTGCCGCCCCGGTCCAGCAGCGCCCGCCGGGACCACTGGGTCAGCTGGCACAGCTGCCGGCTGCAGGCAAGGCACCGCAGTCCCTCCCGGTTCAGCTCCAGATCCGCGCCGGGCAGGAGCTCCGGCAACGCGCCGCTCTGGGCTCCGGCCCCCGACCGGGGATCCAGCAGGCAGGCCACCGTGCCGTACATCACCTGATAGCAGGTAACGGTGAGGGTTTGGCCCCCGGCGGTCACATAGGGGAAGGAGGCGGAGGAGCCGGAAAAAGCTACGGCCTGCATGGGCGCCAGCTGCTCCAGCGCCCGCTCTGGCCCGAGCTGGGACAGGCGGCGGCCCTGCACATCCTCCGGGGAGAGCCCCAGAAGCGCCGCCGCGGCAGGATTCAAAAAGCGGCACACCAGATCCACCATCTCCCCGCTGCCGTTGGTCAGTATCTCCGCCAGGGCGAAGGGGATGGGGCTGTCCCGGAAGGGCTGGGTAAACTTGTCCAGATGCTTTGCCACAGGATGCGCCTCCTCCCTGATTTTGCTGCCTTTATTATAAATGGCGGGCCACCGCATGACAACGGCGCCAGAAGAAATTTCTTTGTCCGGCAGTCCAAAATACCTTGCGGCCCGGCTGCGGCGCGTTTTCGGGTGGAGCGGAAGTCTGCCTCCCGCTTCCGAAAGAACGCCCGGCAGACCCGCACATTGTCCAGCGCCGTCCAGAGGCGGGGCCGGGGCGGCGTCGATGCCGCCGTTGATGCAGCGGATGTCCGGCAGGTGGCCGAAGACATCGTCGCTGGTGATGATCCGGCCCTCTTGGGGAATGGGGTGGTGGGTGCTGCGGCAGATGGCAGCAGCGGAATACATGAAAGGGCTCTTTGGCGGTATAGCAGATCCGCTGGTTCTGGGGATCGGAGAAGAATGCCTCTTCGTCCTCCCGGGCGGGCATCCGGAATGCATGCAAACAGATCATAGGCGCACTCCTTTGCCGGAGCAGTTCTTCCGCCTGTGCAGATGAGCCGCTTTTCCTGCATCATAGCCCATTGGTTACTGCTTTGCAAGAGAGGCAGTGCGGCGGGAAATAGATCGACCTTTGCGAAAATGCACAAAAAGTAATACCTTCATCCCTGGAAAAGTCTACCGTGCCGCACTGCACGGGGGGATTGACTGCTTCAGAAAAAAAACGCATAATAACATCTAATAGGGATTTTCCGGTCGATGCGCCGGAGAGGGAGGACGACATGAAGAAGGGATATCTGGTATTACAGGATGGCCAGGTGTTTGAGGGCTTCCGGTTCGGGGGTCCGGCGGACGCCGTGGGCGAGCTGGTGTTCACCACCGGCATGTGCGGCTATCTGGAGACACTGACGGATCCCAGCTATGCTGGACAGATCGTGATGCAGACCTATCCTCTGATCGGCAATTATGGGATCATTCCGGAGGATTTTGAAGGCGCGTGTTGCGTCCGGGGCTACGTGGTGCGGGAGTGGTGCGAGGAGCCGTCCAATTTCCGCTGCCAGGGAGACCTGGACGCTTTTTTGCGGGACCGGGGCGTGCCGGGGCTCTGGGGTGTGGACACCCGGGAGCTGACCCGGATCATCCGGGAGCACGGCGTCATGAACGCCGCGATCTGTGATGAGGTTCCGGCGGATCTGACGGCGGTGAAGACCTATGCCGTCACCGGCGTGGTGGAGGCGGAGACCTGTAAAGCAGCATCCGCCTACCCGGCGGAGGGAGAGGAGCGGTTCCGGGTGAGCCTGCTGGACTACGGCGCCAAGCGCAACATCGTCCGGGAGCTGCAAAAGCGCGGCTGCACCGTCACTGTCCTGCCTGCGCAGACCAGTGCAGAGGAGGTGCTGGCGGCCAAGCCTGACGGCGTCATGCTCTCCAACGGCCCCGGGGATCCGGCAGAGAACGTCTATCAGATTGAGCAGATCAAAAAGCTCCTGGGCAAGGTGCCCCTGTTCGGTATCTGCCTGGGCCACCAGCTGACGGCCCTGGCGGTGGGGGGCGGCACCTACAAGCTGAAATACGGCCACCGGGGGGTCAATCAGCCCGTCCGGGACCTGGAGGGCGTCCGCACCTACATCACCAGCCAGAATCATGGCTACGCCGTGGACGGTACCAGCCTGCCGGTGGGGAAGGTCCGCTTCATCAACGCCAACGACGGCACCTGCGAGGGCATCGACTATCCGGACCTGCGGGCATTCACGGTCCAGTTCCATCCAGAGGCCTGCACCGGGCCCAAGGACACATCGTTCCTGTTCGACCAATTTGTAGATCTGATGAAAGGGGGTGACCGGTAATGCCGCTGGATAAGAGCATTCAGAAAGTGCTGGTCATCGGCTCCGGCCCCATCGTCATCGGCCAGGCGGCGGAGTTCGACTACGCCGGCGCCCAGGCCTGCCGGGTGCTGAAGGATGCCGGCATCAACGTGGTCCTCTGCAACTCCAACCCCGCCACCATTATGACGGATCAGGCCATGGCGGATGAGATCTACCTGGAGCCCCTGACCGTGGAGACCGTCAAGCGCATCATCAAGAAGGAACGCCCCGATTCCATCCTGGCGGGCCTGGGCGGCCAGACCGGCCTGACCCTGGCCATGCAGCTGGACAAGGAGGGCTTTCTCCAGGCCCAGGGCGTCCGCCTTCTGGGGACCGACGCAGCGGCCATCTCCCGGGCGGAGGACCGGGAGCTCTTCAAGGAGGCCATGGCGGAGATCGGCCAGCCGGTGATTGCCTCCGACATCGCGGAGACCGTGGACCAGGCCATGGCGGTGGCGGAGAAGATCGGCTACCCCGTCATCGTGCGGCCCGCCTTTACCCTGGGCGGCGCGGGCGGCGGCGCGGCCAAGGACCCCGACGAGCTGAAGATCATCGCGGGCACCGGCCTGGACGCCTCGCCCATCACGCAGATTTTGGTGGAGAAGGCCATCTTCGGCTGGAAGGAGATCGAGTTCGAGACCATGCGGGACAGCGTGGGCAACGTGATTGCCGTCTGCTCCATGGAGAACCTGGACCCGGTGGGTGTCCATACCGGCGACTCCATCGTGGTGGCCCCCACCCAGACCCTGGCGGACAAGGAGTTCCAGATGCTCCGCAAGGCGTCTCTGGACATCATCACCCACCTGGGGATCGTGGGTGGCTGCAACGTGCAGCTGGCATTGAACCCGGAGAGCTTTGAGTACGCGGTCATCGAAGTGAATCCCCGGGTCAGCCGGTCCTCGGCCCTGGCCTCCAAGGCCACCGGCTACCCCATCGCCAAGATCACCACCAAGATCGCTCTGGGCTACACCCTGGACGAGATTAAAAACGACATCACGGGCAAGACCTGTGCCTGCTTCGAGCCCACACTGGACTATATCGTGGTGAAGATGCCCAAGTGGCCCTTCGACAAGTTCGCCGATGCCAGCCGGGCCCTGGGCACGCAGATGAAGGCCACAGGCGAGGTGATGGCCATCGCCCCCAGCTTCGAGATGGCCTTGCTCAAGGCTGTCCGGGGCGCGGAGATCGGCATGGACACCCTGAACCGGAAACCGGACCACGGGGACGACGCCCCCATCCGGGAGCGGCTCCGCCGAGTGGACGATCACAGGCTCTTCACGGTGTTCGAGGCGCTGAAATCCGGCGTCACCGTAGAGGAGATCCACGACATCACCAGAATCGACCCCTGGTTCCTCTGCAAGCTGCGGAAGCTGGCGGCGTTCGAGGCTTCCATTGCAGACGGCCTGTCGGAGGCGCAGTACCGGGAGGGCAAGCGGCTGGGCTATCCCGATGAGGCTCTCCGCAGGCTTTCCGGCGGCGGAGAACTGCCGGAGCACCGGGATGCGGTGTACAAGATGGTGGACACCTGCGGCGCGGAGTTTGACGCGGAGACGCCCTATTTCTACTCCACCTATGACCGGTTCTGCGAGTCCCGGGCCTTCCCCCGCAGCGGCAAGCCGGTCATCATGGTGCTGGGCTCCGGCCCCATCCGCATCGGCCAGGGCATCGAGTTTGATTACTCCTCTGTCCACTGTGTCTGGACGCTGAAGGAGCTGGGCTACGACGTGGTGATTGTCAATAACAACCCGGAGACTGTCTCCACGGACTACGACACTGCCGACCGCCTGTATTTTGAGCCGCTGTACCCGGAGGACGTCATGCACATCATCGCCGTGGAGAAGCCGGTGGGCGTGGTGGTGGCCTTCGGCGGCCAGACGGCCATCAAGCTGAC